>SXGQ01880592.1_pt1 | contig 55283 bp, 55 predicted proteins | sample 3178371 | NCBI WGS metagenome assembly SXGQ01 (sample SAMN11356859, study PRJNA531348) | freshwater metagenome | isolation source: freshwater sample F1-20 | place: China: Fuxian Lake, Yuxi | collected 2017-12-25
GCACTGGCGCGCGCCATTGTCATGCAACCCGCAGTGGTGCTGTATGACGAACCCACCACTGGACTGGATCCCATCACCAGCGACGTGATCAACGAGCTCATCATGAAGTTGGCGCGCGAACTCAGCATCAGCAGCATCGTGGTCACGCATGATTTGGCCAGCGCCTTCAAAGTGGCCGATCGCATCATCATGCTGCATGATGGAAGGGTTGAACTGGCCGGTACGCCAGAGCAATTACGCCAATCGAAATTGCTGGTGGTTTCGCGCTTTCTCAAAGGCAAGGCAAGTCCCGAGGAGCTGGCGCAAATTGAGGCATAATTCAAGCGCGCATTGCGCCATCCATGCCTCTACCATGGGAATCAATCTATGAAATCATCCTCCCGAGATTTTATTGTCGGTTTGTGCTCCATGATTGCGCTGATTGGGTTTGCGTTCATGCTGCTTTTATTTGGCGAGCTCACCTGGCTCTTTCAAAAGAGCTATTCAATTTCTGTACAGGCCAATAGCGCCGCGGGATTGCGCGAAGGCAGCCAAGTGATGCTTGAAGGCGTGGTGGTCGGACAAATCAGCTCCATTACCATTGAGCCCATGGAGGCCAATCCGGTGCGCTTGACGCTCTCTATTCATGAGAGGGCGCGCTTGCCCATTGGTGTTGTGCCCAAAATTAGCGCGGGCTTGATCAGTGGATCAAGCAAAATAGATTTAAAGATTCCCGCCAACTATGACAAGAGCGCTGGCTTGATCGACCCCACCAAGCCAGTGATGTTGGTGGCGCGGTTTACCACGATCACCGATCGACTAGACGCTATTGGCGTTGGCGTGGAACGCGTGGTGGCGGGCGCGCAGGAGTGGCTTGGCGATGAACAACTGCGCGCCGATTTCAAGAGCGCGGTCTGGAAGGCCAATGATTTAATCACGCAAGCCACGGCCACGGCCGAAGGCATAACCAAACTTTCAGCACAGTTGCAAAGTGATTCCCATGAATTGCTTCAGCAAGTGGCGCCGGCCTTTGCGGGCTTGACCGCGGCGCTGGATGAAATTCGCGCGCTTGCCAAGAAGGCGACCGATGGCGAGGGAAGCGTTGGCCGATTGATGAGCGATCCAGAATTATATGAAAATCTTTCGGACGCTTCGCGGCGATTAGAAATGACCATGCGTGATTTGCAATTGCTGATCCGCAAGATCAAGGAGGAAGGCTTGGGAGTGAGCTTCTAAGCCATCCACTTGCCGCCAAATCTTCATTCACGCTGCTGCGCATCAACGCGCGTCGCGCGCCAATAAAAAGTGGCCCGACTCGCATGAATCGGACCACTTTGGCTATCGCATAGGAAATGTCTAACGCTTAGTTGCCGACCACGATCACTTCAACACGGCGGCTTTGCGCTTTGGTCTTCAAGGGAACATCGGGACCAAAGCTAGAAAGTGAAATCACTTTGCCATCGAGTCCCTTGTTGATGATGTATTCACGCACGGAATAAGCGCGGTCGAAACCCAAATAATAATTGTCCTTGAACGCCGACTTCTTGATTGGATCGGTGTCCGTGAAACCGGCCACGCGAATATATTTGCCAGGATATTTTTCCTTCAAGATGGCGGCAACCTTGTCCAAACTTTTCTTGGCATTGTCCTTGAGCGCGGCCTTGCCAGAATCAAACAACACATCGCCTTCAATGCTGACATGCAATTCGTTGCCAATTTGATTGGCAGTGACGCCCTCAATGCCCACGAAATTCTTGTCGCCTGTCGCGCCTGACTTGTTCTTGTCGGATTCATCGGCGCGTGCAAGAGCGGCTTGCCGCTCGCGCTCGGAGGCTTCTAACGCCGCATTACGATCATCGAGTTGCTTGCGAAGACTTTCATTTTCGGTTGTGAGCTCATCGACTGTGCTCTGATTGTTCTTGCACCCTACCAATGTGGTGGCGGCGACAAGTGCGAGTAGTGAAATTAAACGAGTTGGTTTCATAATGCGTAATCCTTCCATATGTGCGAGCCCTGAACGTGTCCCTGTGACATGATCAAACGAACTCTAATTTGATTTGTAGTGGCAGTGCAAACGCAACGCCATCATTTGTCAAGCGCAGAATGGAGAATGGGTGGAATTTATTGCGCCGTGGGAGCAAGCAGCGCGCGCAGGAACGGTTCGATCCAGGGATTGCCCAAATATGAAATCATGCATGCCAACGCCAAATATGGACCGTAGGGGATTTCACGCTTTTCTTTTCCAAGGATTCGGTTGAGTCCGCCAGAGATGGCGAGCCAAAGAAGCGCGATGAATGGCGCCAGAAAGAAGCTGATCGTCACAATCTTCCAGCCCAGTGCCGCGCCCGCCGCGCCCAGAATGTGCACATCGCCCAGGCCCATGGCCTCTTTGCCAAATGCAATGGACGCCAAAATACGCGTGAACCAAATAATTCCCCCGCCCGCAAGAAATCCAAACGAGCACAACCCGTACACGCCAAAAGTCGCGGCTTGGCATTGCGCCTGAATGCTTTCAAATTGACCAAGCCAATAGCCAAACGCGAACGCGCCAACAATGGGCAACAAAAAAAGAGTCTCCTTGAGCATTTCAAACCGAATCACGCGCGGTGAAATATATTCCTGCTCGTAGTCAATCCAACTGCGCGGGATCACGCCGCGCCACAGCAGCACGCCTGACACCAGCAGCCCAACCATGGCGGCCACGGATGCGATGCAAAGCCGCGTTGAAAGAATCTCCATGCCCCAGCGTTCGCGCTCAAATTCCTGCGCAATGGAGGGCACCAACGCTTGCATGCGCCACAACACAAACGCGCCAACGGTGGCGGCCGCGGTCATGCGAATTGGAACATAAAAAGTGCGCGCGTCGATCAGCGACACGGTGGCCAGCATTGCCCAGCACATCAAAATAGCGAGCAAAGCTGGCAGGGTCGCGATGGGTCCATTGCGGGTCCACCACCAAGTTTCTTGCGCCGCTGGAAAGCTCCATGGACCCGCATACAACATGAGATAGGTGACGCAGAACAACGCGCCCACGGTCAATTCAACCGCCAGATGTTCAAAGCCAAAGTTGGTGCCGCAGGTGCGGCAACGTCCGCGCAAAATCAAACACGACAACACGGGAATATTTTCAAACCACTTCAAGGAACGGCCGCACGCGCCGCATCGGCTTTCGGGGTGGATAATTCCCTGGTTGCGCGGCAGGCGCCACGCGATGAGATTGATAAAGCTGCCAACGCATGCGCCTCCCGCGAATATAAAAAAACCTTGCGCGAGATGCGGCAAGAACAAAATCAATCGCTCTAAAAATTCATTCATCACTAGTTGATTATTCCGGCTCCGACTTACTCAATGCGTCGGCGGTCAACGTTTGAATTCGCTTGGTGGCGTTATCAAGAATGCCGCGGCAATGATTGGACAAGGCGCGTCCGCGCTCAAAGGCCTTCAAACTTTCCTCCAGCGAAATAGAGCCGTTTTCTAATTGCTCCACAATGGATTCAAGTTGCCTCATGGCGTCCTCGTAACCCAATGTAGAAATCGTCGGGTCGGCGCTGGCTGTCTGTCCATGAGCGACGCTGTTTTGATTGCTTGATGTCTTTGCCATGATGGAAATCTACCCGCCCTTCTCTATTCGTGATTGCACTTCGCCATCGGCCAAGATGGTTTGAATGACATGGCCTGGCTTGGCGTTGGCGACGCTACGCAGCAACTTTCCGTCGCTTGTCCGAGTAATGGAATAGCCGCGGGCCAATGTTCCAAGCGGACCCACTGCTTGAAGCTGCGCGTGCATGGCTTGCGTATGGCGCAGTGAACGAGCGAGCAATTGAGTCATGGACATGTCAAGGCGCTGGCGCGTGGCCTGCGACTTGGCTTGGCAACGGCCAAGCGTGGCGGTGGGCGATGCGCTTTCCAAACGGCTTGAAAGTTCCAGCATGGTTCGCCGCGCGCGCTCCACGCGCGCCAGCATCTTTGCCGGAAATTCCCGAGTGAAGTGGGCCAATTTGGTGCGCGGCAAAAGTAAAAGTTGCGACGGATCACGCAGGCATGGACGGCTGGCAACTTGAGCAAGGGCGCGCGATTTGTCCTGGCAGAATTGCGTCAGGGATTGGCGCAGCGACGCGCTCAGAAAATCCAATTGTTGGCGCAACTCGCCGCGGTCTGGAAGAATGTGGTTCATGGCCGCGGTAGGCGTGCTGGCGCGCACATCGGCCACCAGTTCAATGACCGATGTGTCGGACTCATGTCCAATGGCCGCCACAATTGGAGTGCCGCTGTTGAACACGGCGTCGGCGATCAGGCGATGATTGAACGCGTCAAGATCCTCGCGGCTTCCACCTCCGCGGGTGACCAGAATCACATCAATGCCCATGCCACGCGCGGCCAGATCAACCGCGTGGATGGCGCTTGCGACGGCGGCTGGGGCGCTGGCGCCTTGCACCACAACATCGACCACGGTGATTGCAACCGAGGGAAACTTGCTTGCGGCGACGGCCAGGCAATCTTGCAGCGCGGCACCCGAGGCGCTGGTGACAATGGCAATTCCCCCAGGCAACATGGGCAAGGCGCGCTTGCGTGATTCATCGAAATAGCCAAGCTCTTTCAATTGCGCGCACAAGAGGCGGAACTTGGCGTCTAGATCGCCCTGTCCAGTGGCGCGGATGGAATCCACGATGAAGGAAAGCTTTCCTCCCTCGTCCCAATAGTTGAAGCGGCCATCCACCACCACTTGTACACCATTGAGCAATGACATTTTGATACTGGAGGCTTTTGATTTCCACACCACGCAAGCCAGCACGCATCGCGCGTCCTTGATTGAAAAGTAAACATGCCCAGATTTGTTGGGGCCACGGTAGTCGCTGACTTCGCCCTCGACGGACAATTTTCCAAGCGCCGCCACCTGCTCGCCAACAAGTTGCGCCGCCTCGCTCACTTGCAAGGGGCGCGGCACTTGCTCGCAATGATCCAAAGATTGATCGACAGGTTGAGCCAAGGGCTTGCTCGGAGTCTTGGCGTTATCCGGCTTTGGGGCCGGCTGGTCAAACAGCCCGCCTTGCGCAAATGTTGGATCAAATGGTGGACGCTTCATTCTTGAATAACTCTTGGGGTATCGTACGACAGAGTTCAGGCGATTCATGGACCTTGGCAAAAATCTTGTGGACAATGATCATCACGCGTCTGGACATGTTGAATTGATTCAAGGGCACACCAAAGGCGAAGCGGCAGAAGATGGCACAAAACAGCGCGACAAATTTGATTACCGCCAAGACCGCGCTTGCGGATATTCCTGGCATTGGCGCGCGTTTGGCGGAGCGGTTGAAAGCATTTGAATTGCTTACCGCGGGCGATATGGTGCGCCACTTTCCAATGCGCCACGAGCGCAAGTTGGCCGAGCGCAGCATTCTCGAAACGCAGCGCGAGATGGCCGACGACCAAGCCGAAATTCGCATTCGCGGAACCGTGGCTGCGGTGCGTGTGCGACGCGGGCGCGCCACCATGGTCGAGGCCACGCTTGAGGATGACTCAAGCAGCGCGCGCCTGGTGTGGTTCAACGCCAGTTGGATGCGCGACAAAATTCATCCTGGCGATTCTGGCGTGGCGCAAGGCCGCGCCAAAGTGCGCAATGGTTTTTTAGAGCTGGGAAATCCACGCTGGATTCCAGATCCCGCGCCCGATGAAACCATGGCGCAGCGTGCCGCCATGCCAAGCAACGCGACGACCGAATCGACCAACTCCACAATCAACATTCCCCGCATCAATCCCCCGTTGCTTCATGTGCACGATCAACTGCGCGCCATTTATCCCGCCTCGGAGCAATTGCTCTCCAGCGAGATTGAAAGCGTGGTCGCTCAAGTGTTGGAGCCAGTGTGCTGCGCCATTGATGATCCGCTGCCGCTTGCATTTCGCCAGGAGCGCGGCCTGATCGCGCTGGCTGACGCGTATCGCTTGTACCATCAGGCACGCGCTGAGGACGATGTGGTCGCAGCCCGTAAGCGGTTGGCGTTTGATGAATTATTCCTGCTGCAACTGGGCGTCATGATGCGACGCGCGCAACTGCGCTCGCGCACGCGCGCGCTGCCTTTGAAGTTGGAAGCAAACATCAACCAACACATTCGCTCGCGTATTCCATTCACGCTCACGCCGCAGCAGGATCAAGTGATTGCGGAAATTGTGGCGGACATGAGCCAGCCATTCGCCATGAACCGTCTCCTGCAGGGCGATGTGGGCAGCGGAAAAACCGTCGTGGCCGTGTACGCCATGTTGCTTGCGGTTGCGCATGGATTTCAAGCCGCGCTTGTGGCGCCTACGGAACTTCTGGCGGAGCAACATTACGCCGTGCTTGGCGCAATGCTGCAAGGCAGCAATGTTCGCATTGCGTTCATCACCAGCTCCAACACCAGTGCCGAGCGACGCGAGCGCGTGGCTGGCCTGGCCAGTGGAAAGTTTGACATTGCCATTGGTACGCACGCTTTGCTTGAGGGCGGAGTTGCCTTTCGCAATCTCGCCGTCGCGGTGATTGATGAGCAACATCGCTTTGGCGTCAAGCAGCGCGCGGCGATTCGCCAAAAAGGTCAGGGCGAATTGCCTGTTGTTCCGCACACGCTTGTCATGACGGCCACCCCCATTCCGCGCACGTTGGCCATTACGCTGTACGGCGATTTGGATACCAGCGTATTGCGTGGCTCGCCACCTGGACGCGAACGCATTATCACGCGCGTGGTCGCGCCTGAAAAAGCGCCAGAGGTGTATTCCTATCTGCGCACGCGCTTGGAACGCGGCGAGCAGGCCTATGTGGTTGTGCCCGCCGTTGAGGAATCTGATCTGGGATTGAAAGATGTCGCCAATCATTTGCGCTATTTGCAGGAGGGTCCATGGAAAGGCTTCAATCTGGCTGTTTTGCACGGGGCCATGGCGCGCGAGGAGCGCGACGCGACCATGAACGCCTTTCGCTCAGGCAAGGTGCATGCGTTGGTGGCGACCATTGTGATCGAAGTTGGAGTGGATGTTGCCAACGCCAGCATCATGGTGGTTGAGCACGCTGATCGATTTGGCTTGGCGCAACTGCACCAACTTCGCGGACGCGTTGGCCGCGGCAGCACGCAAAGCTTGTGCGTGTTCCTGGGCGAGTCCCCCACTCAGGATGGCAAGCAACGCTTGGAGGCTATTCGCAACACCGATGATGGATTTATGATCGCCGAAACGGATTTACGCATACGCGGGCCTGGAGAAGTTTTTGGAAGCCGTCAATCGGGCTTGCCTCCATTTCAAATTGCGGACTTGGCTCGCGACGGCGAACTCTTGCGGGTGGCGCGTGCGGACGCACATGCGTGGATTGAAAAGGATCCGGAACTGAGCGCGCCGAGCGTTGCCGCGCTCAAAAATAAATTGCTAATCACTTATGGCAAAGCGCTTGGTCTTGGCGATGTGGGCTGACCCCGCTACTATTGCCCCAATGACCTACGCCGTACAACTTGCCGATGTGAGCTTTGGCTACGGCGAGGATTTTTCATTGTCCATTCAAGAACTCACTCTCAAGACTGGTGAAATGGCGCTTGTTTCTGGAGGTTCGGGTAGCGGCAAAAGCACATTGCTGTGGTTGATCGCTGGGTTGCTGCGCGCCCAAAGCGGCTCCATTACCGTGGCGGGTCAACGAATGGACGGCGTTCATGAAAGCGCGACCGACCGTATTCGCGCGCGCCACATTGGACTGGTTTTTCAGACGCATCACTTGTTGCCAGAATTCAGCGCCCAGGACAATGTGGCATTGGCGTTGATGGCCGCGGGCGAACCAGAAAAATCGCACGCCGCGCGCGCCCGTGACTTACTGAACAAACTGGGCATTGAACGGATCACAGTTCCAGTGGCAAATTTAAGCGTGGGTCAACAACAACGCGTGGCCGTGGCGCGCGCCATAGCCTGTAAGCCAACCATTGTGTTGGCGGATGAGCCAACCGCCAGCCTTGATGATGCGAGCGCATCGCAATCAATGGATTTGATTCAACAAGCGTGCCAAGAAGCGGGCGCGGCGTTGCTATGTGCCAGCCACGACCGCGCCATGCAGTCACGCTTTGAACGAGTTATCCAAGTTGATTCGTTCGCCACCACCAAACGCGCGCGCGCAAAGCCGGGAGCCCGCGCATGAATGACATTTCAATTGTCGTCAATAGTTTGCGCGCGCGCAGGCTGAGCACCATCATCACCGCATCCAGCGTTGCCGTGGCCACGGCGCTGCTGCTGACTATGCTTTCGCTGCGCACCGCAAGCTTTGAGGCATTTCAACGGGGAACTGGCACAACACATTTGCTGGTTAGCGCCGACTCCAGTCCGCTGACCGCGGTGCTCAACGGCGTGTTCTACGCCAATGCCCCCAGCAATCCAATTTCGTGGGCCAAATATCAGGAAATTAAAAACGCGTTTCCATATGACTGGGCTGTGCCAACTCAACAAGGCGATTCCTTTCGCGGCTTTCCAGTGGCCGCGATCGCGCCAGAGTTTTTCACGCGCTTTGAGCCTGTGCGTGGCGAACCATGGCAATTAGCACAGGGACAATTTCCAAGCAAGCCATTTGAAATTTGCATGGGCTCCACGGCCGCCGCCGCGACCGGTCTTCGCATGAATCAAAAGGTATTTCTCACGCATGGCTCCGGTTCAAGCCGCGAAGGCGAGCACGCGCATGAGCACGCCGAGTACCCATTTACGGTGGTTGGCATTTTGAAGCCCAGCGGCAGCGCGCATGACCGCGTCTTGTTCACCGATTTAGACAGCAGTTGGATTTTGCACGCGCATGACCGACGCGAGCGTGAGGGCGTTGAAGGATTGACCACCCTTGCCGATTTGAAGGATGAAGATCGCAAGATCACCGGCATTTTGCTGCGTTTACCCACCAGACCAGGCCGCGACGCCAGCGCCGCCGTTCAACAACAGTTTGACTCCTTGCGACGCGACACCAGCATTGTGGTGGCGCAACCCGCTCAGCAAATTGACCGACTACGAAATATTATCGGGAATGTCGACGAGTTGTTCATCGCATTGGGCGTGGCCGTGCTGTTGTCCAGTGGAATTTCAATTTTGCTTTCCATGCACAACTCCATGGCGCAAAGGCGCAAACAAATCGCGCTGCTGCGCGCCTTGGGCCTGGCGCGTATGCGTATCACTGGAATGATTTTGATGGAGGCCACACTCATTGGATTTGCGGGCGCCATTGGTGGATGCGTGCTGAGTTTAATTGGCAACGCAATTGCATCCGGGTCGCTCAAAGCGCGCATTGGTTTGGTGGTAGACCCCACGCTTGATCCACGAAGCACCGTGATTATTGTGGCGGGCGCGATTGTGTTGTCAGCGCTGGCTGGTGTGCTGCCCGCCATGACCGCGTATCGAACTCCAGTGGCAGACAATCTAAGGCCAGAGGCGTAATGAAGATATTCTGGAGCGTATTCCTGTTGGTTGTTTTAGCTGGATTTGCCGCGTTTTTTTGGCCTGTTTCAAATGGCGTTGGCAATGACATGGATGACTTTGCAAAATCGGCAACCGCGCCAACCGCCGCGCCTGCGCCAATCGCCGCGCCTGCGCCAACATCTGCTCCCTCGGTTGCGCCCATTGCGTCCAACGCCGCACCTGCCCCCGCGCCTGCGGCTGCGCCGATTGCATCAAACGCCATACCTGCCCCCAAGGCAACTCCTGCACCCGCCGCCAAAGCGTCATCGCCGTCGGTGGTTATTTCACCTGACTCATTGAAAGACGGCCTTGACCGCAAATTAGGTAACGCAACTATTGTTGCGGGAAATCTTCTCAAGCAAGCCGACGGCTCCATACTTGCCGACAACAAATATGTCATCTCCGGCGAGGGCACCGTGGAAAAACCATACCGCGTGACTTGGGATTGTTTAACCAGCGCTTCGCAAACCTATATTCCACGCCTTCAACAAAATAATATTCCGCAGCGCGTGGCCATGCTTGACGGCAAGTGGATTCGCATAGAGGGCTACTTGGCATTTCCATTGATGCTGCAGGAAAGCAGTGAAATTTTAGCCATGCTGAATCAATGGGATGGCTGCTGCATTGGCGTTCCGCCCACGCCCTATGACGCGATCGAAGTCAAGTTGGCCATCCCGGTGAAGCCCGGGCGCCGTCACACCTACAACTTTGGAACGATCACAGGCAAATTCAAAGTGGATCCATATTTGGTTGAGAATTGGCTGGTGGGCTTGTACCAGCTAGAGACCGCGTCGCTTCAAACTGACATGTGAGAAACATTCACGCACACCACAGTGGCGTGTTTTCAATACGACATGGCGGCGCCATCATGCGCGGGAGAGGTTAAAAGCGTTTGTGAACCGCACGACCCTCGGGCGCGGCAATTCCAAGCAGTAAGCGAATGCTGCGCAAATCCTCCGGCACCGTCACTTTGAGATTGCGAAACTCGCCATCCACCACCAACACTTTGGTGCCCATGCGCTCCACCAATGACGCGTCGTCCGTCACGCCACTGAGATCGGTTTGCGCGTAGGCGCGCCGCAACACATCCGCCTTGAACACCTGCGGAGTTTGCACCGCGACCAAGTGACGGCGATCTACGGTGGCCTGCACAAATCGGCCTTTGGCCTTGGACATGTCGGCGTCCTCGCCCAAAATGAAATCGGCAATGGAGTCCTCTTTCTCGGCTTGCACGCTTTCCTCGCTCACGCGCTTGAGCGTGTCAGCGACATTCAGCGCGGGAATGACCGCGTCGTGCAAGCGCGCGGCATCGAACACACGCGAGATCAAGTCGTCGCTGGTCGCCGGACGCGCCGCGTCATGCACGGCAATGTGGGTGGCGTCCGCAGGCACGGCCTTGAGCGCGTTGCGAATAGTTTCCCATCGATCAATGGTTCCACCGGCAACAATGGTGACGCCGTGAAAACTGAGTTGCGCGCCAAAGCGATCACGGAACTCATTCATCGTGTCTGGCGGCGCAGCGACAATGATGGATCGAACCTCATCGCGCTTGGTGAACAATTCAACGCTGCGCAACAGCAACGGACGGCCGCCCAAATCTTGACCAAGTTTGTCGCTGCCATAGCGGGTGCTCGTACCAGCGGCGGCAAGAATGAGCGATACTGAAAAGGATTCCATAGTTCACCTTGAAAAATCAAACGCGCTTAAAGTCATACAACGCTGCGATTGATATTTTACAAACTTGGGCGCGCATTGGAATGGCGAAGGGAACAGGTTGAATGCGGGCGTGCTCATGCGTTCGAATTTTCAAATTGCGGCATATACAGCAGCACATTTTGCTGATTTCCATATTCGCGAATTTCAGGTCCGTCAAAGCCTTTTATGGTTGGCGGCGGATCAGAAACTTTGGGCAGACGGATGACAAGAAATCCCTTGGCCAGAAATAGGCGACGCGTGCGCGCCGCTTGTTCAAGAACATCCTTCAAACCTTCATCCGTTTCCACAAGTGCGAATGGTGGATCCATGAGCACCACATTCACCTCGGGCTCGGCAGCCATGATTGCGGCTTCTCCCAGTGCGTCGGCTTGCACTGCGACGGCGCGCTCGGCGCACCCCAGCGACTCGATATTGTCGCGCAGCAGCGCAAATATTTTTCTATCCTTCTCCACCATGAACACCTTTGTGGCGCCGCGACTGACTGCCTCCAATCCAAGCGTGCCCACGCCCGCGAACAAATCAAGCACGCGAGCGCCATCAAACCAACCACGCAGCACATTAAATAAACCCTCCTTGGTGCGGCTACCCATGGGGCGCGTCACGGAGTCGTCGTGGGGCGTTTTAAGAATCCGGGATTTAAATTCGCCAGCGAGCACATGGAGCATTGCGTAATGCTAGTGTGTCTTTGAAATGCGAACATATCCATTGGGACGCACACCGACAGAATTTATGTGAATCATTGCCCTATGCCTGATCTTGCAACAACACTTCCCCGATCATTACTGACGCAAAGCCGCGTGCTGCGCCTAGGTTCTGCTGGCACCCCGGCCTTGCTGATCCATCCCCGCTTTGACCGCAACCTTGAAATGCCCCCGCAACCCGCGCCTTTTTTGCTGTGGCTGCATGGACGCACCGCCCAAAAGGAATTGGACAGCGGCCGCTATTTACGCCTGTCGCGCGCCGGCATTGCCACCGTGGCAATTGATTTGCCCTGCCACGGGGAGCGTGCGGATCCTCAAAAACAAACCTCGGAATTTTCTTTGCAAGTCATCGAGCAATTATTGGTGGAACTTCCAGGAGTGCTTGAGGCGCTGCAAAAGTTTCCAGAGTTTGATCAATCCCGCAGCGCAATTGGTGGATTTAGTTTGGGTGGCATGTCCGCACTTGCTGCGCTTTGCCAACCGCACTCATTTTGCGCCGCGCTGATCGAAGCCACCAGCGGCGACTGGAGCGAGATGGCTTCCGCCAAGCATGATCCCGCGCGCGCGGCGCGACTAGAGCCGCTGCGCCATTTGGACTCATGGAAACCCCTGCCGATTCTGGCGCTGCATGCCAGCCAAGATCAGATGGTTCCCGTGGCGCCACAACGCGCCTTCATTGAAAAAATCCGTGCGCGCACACCCGCCAATATTTGCGTGGTGTGGGAGGAGTTCGCGGCGACAGGCGCGTTGCATGAGCATATTGGATTTGGATTGTTTGCCGCGCACGCCAAGACCCTTGGCACAAAATTCTTAGTGGATCATCTGGCGCCAAGCACGAGCGCGTAAAAGACTGACCAAAGCGAATTGGCAGAATCGCATCGGGCCTCAATGCCTAGGCGTGCCCCACACGAGGCGCCGTGATAGATATTTCGTGGCTTTTGGAATAGGACGCCCATGCAATCGATCAATGATTGTGACTGCAATTTATTTGGCTACGGTTTGCGCACCCAGCATTTGCGTGGTGGCGATGCGTCGATAGATTTCGCAGCGCGTCAGCAACTCCGAATGCGTGCCCGTATCCACCACTCGGCCAAAGTCCATCACCACAATGCGGTCCGCCGCAAGCACTGTGCTTAATCGATGGGCAATCACAATCACGGTGCGGCCAACTCCAAACTCCGCAATGGCGTTGTTGATTTGCTCCTCACTTTCGGCGTCCACTTGGCTGGTGGCTTCGTCCATCAATAAGATGGCTGGATCGCGCAGAATGGCGCGAGCAATGGCCAATCGTTGACGCTGGCCACCAGACAAACTGGCTCCCTGCTCGCTGACCTGTCCATCGAGTCCGCCTGGAATTTTGCAAATAAAGTCCCAGGCATGGGCGCGCTTGGCTGCCATTTCCACATCGGCGCGCGTGGCGCGGCGGTAGCCCAAGCGGATATTTTCGTAAATGGTTCCTTGAATCAACACCGACTCCTGCGTGACCAAGCCAATTTGGCGGCGCAGACTTTTGAGTTGTATATCTTGAATGTCGAAGTCATCGATGAAAATGTGGCCGGCGGATGGCTTGAGCAAGCGAGGCAACATGGCCAATAATGTGGTCTTGCCGCATCCGTTGGCACCAACAATGGCTATCTTTTCGCCGTGGCGAATGACGCATGAAACCCCGGCTAAAGCATGTTGCGTGGCGCCGGCGTAGGTGAAATCAACTCCCTGAATCCTGATGGAATGCGCGTGGCGCATCAGTCGCGGCTTACTTTGCTCCAGGCGGTCTTCACGCTCCATCTTCAACAGGCCGCGCAAGCGCGAGGCCGGCGCCGCCGTGGCTTGAAACTCATTGATGAATCCAGTGAGCGGTTTCAAACTGCTTGCGGCAACGGCAAGCGCGCCCAGCGACATGAGGAAATTTTGAAACTCCAATTCACCGCTCAAAATATTTTTGGCCGCGATCAACGCCAAGCCCGCCACCACGAAGATGGCCAGCATTTCAATCAGGGGACTTGCCAATGCGCGCGACTTGCGCACGCGCAAATTTTGGCGCAACACCTGGTGATTAAACAACGCGAAGCGGCGTATGGATTCCAACTCCGCCGTGGATCCCTTCATGGTGCGCAAGCCCTGCATGGATTCCTGCGTGGTGCGCAGCAGTGATTCCTGCGCCTCGAGCGCGCCACGCGTTCCCTTGCGAATTGATTTACCGGTTTTACGCAGCACAACCGCCAGCAACGGACCCACGGTGCATGAGACAAACACCAATCGCCAATCAAAATAAATCGCGGCGCCAAACGCGGCTAGGCCTTTGGTCAATTGCGAAATAGTCTTGCTGGTCAACGCCTCAAATCCACTGTTAAGCGCCGAAACATCGCTGTTAATGCGACTGGTGAATTCGGATGGTCCTTGCCGTGTAACAATGGAAAGCGGCAAGTGAATGACATGGCGAAATACTTCCAGGCGAATTTTTGCCGTGGTGCGAGCGCACAAACCCATGGACACAAGTTGATGGATGAAGTTGGCTGTGGCGCCGAACACCGTCAAACCACACAAGCCCGCAAGTATGCAAATGACCCCGTGATATGGATCGGTGGGCAATACATTCACAAACCATTCTGGCGCTTGAATCCAATCGCCCTTGGCGTTGAAGTTGCGCACAATTTGCTGCAGCGAAGTTCCGTCCTTCAAAATAAGTTGCAGCAAAGGCCCAAGACTAAGCAAGCCTGCGCCCATTCCGCCCGCGCTCACAAACGCGCCAACAAGCGCGATCAGGGCTTCATGCCGTGGCCGCAGCAGTCCGCGCGCGAACCACCAAAAATCGCGCATGCCGCCTTTGTCATCGATTGCAGATTGATTCATCATGCGTTCCCTTGCATGCCCGACAATAACCGATGCCAGTCATTCCAGAATGAGGGCCAGCTTTTTTCAACGCAGCCTGGATTGCTGATGCAAACACCTCCACGAAATGCGCCCGCCACGGCGGCACTCATGGCAATGCGGTGATCGGCGTGCGGATTGACCGTGATTTCTGCGGGAATCGCCTTGCGACGCGTATGTGAATTGGGGTTCGTTGCCGCGTTCATGTTGGCGTGAATTCGAATCCAATCAACGCCACTTTCAACCGCTGCCCCGATGTCTTGCAACCACTGGCTCATGGCGTGAATGCGGTCACTTTCTTTTGCAGCCAGGGTGGACAAGCCACGAATTTCAACTGGCGCGCTGGCAAACGCGGCGGCGGCCATGACGGCCAAACTTCCATCGGGCCAGCGCGAGGCATCAAGCACACCTCCATGAAGCGGCTTTCCAAATCCAATCGCCGCGCATTCTTGGCGAGAGCAATCACGCGCACCCAAATGAATCAACGCATCGAACACCGACATATCTGGCTGATGTGAGGAGCGCGGCAAATTGGGAAATGAAATTTCACTTCCAGGCACAACGGCCGCCAGAGCCATGGCGTATGCCGCGCTGGATGCGTCAGGCTCAATGACCACATGAAAGCATTTCAGGCGCGTGGCCTGAACATGAATTGCGCCACCGCCAGAATTCCACACAACATCAACCCCGACCCGCCGCAGGCAATCCACTGTGAGATCAATGTAGGAAACGCTAGGTTGCCCGCCTGTCAAGCGCACTTGCATCGCGCCGCGTAAGCACGGCGCGATCAACAGAAGCGCTGAGATAAATTGACTGCTGGCATGGGCCGCAACGGTGCATTGACCGCCCTGACGAAAGAGATCCGTAGGCGTTATGCGCAGAGGAAGCTGTGTGACGCCAACGCGCGCAATATCCGCGCCAAGTGAATTCAACATGTCCACGCCATCCTGCATGGGACGCTGTCGCAATCGAGCGGAGCCATCCAGCGTGGATGTTCCGCTGGCCAAGCAAGCCGCCGCCATTAAAAAGCGCGCGGGCGTTCCGCCATCCACCGCGTCCAGATTTGCGAAGCCAGGAAAAACTCCATTCACGCCGTGCATCAGGAGCGGTCCGCCCTTGGGCCACTGCACGCCCGCGCCCAAAGCGGCAAGTCCCGCGGCAAGCGCGCGCGTGTCAACGGAATCAAGCGCGTTGTCAATTGTGCTTACGCCATCAGCGAGTGCCGCCAACATCATGTAACGCTGCGTCAAACTTTTTGATCCAGGCGGCGAAAATGTAGCGCGCACCGCGACTTCAGTCCGAGGCGCGCGCAGAATGTCGCCCCCCTGTGCGGCGCTCATCACTTCGAGGCGTCTCCATCGTTGGTGCGAAACACCGCCACAATGTCCTCGATGGGAATGACAAACAAGCGGTTATCACCTTCAAAATCAACGGGTATTCCATTGCGCGGATTGAACAGCACGCGGTCGTATTGGCGAATTGGATAATCCTGGTCGCGCTCAATCTGCAAACTAATGGCAACCACTCGGCCAGTCAGCGTGGGAATTTCCATTTTGTCGGGCAAATGAATGCCAACTTTGGTGATCTTGCGGTCCTCATCCTTGCGGATCAGCACGCGCTTGCCAACGGGTTCAACGGTTTCAAGGCGAAGGGTCTTTGCTTTGGGATCGGCTGCCATGGTGATCATGGTAGCGGCGCTTGCCAAAAAACTCATTTCATATTGCAATGCCAATATGCCCACCAAACACCTGCGCACACTGATTCGGGATGTCGCAAATTTTCCCAAAGACGGAATCTTGTTCAAGGACATCACGCCATTGCTGAAAGACCCCGCCGCGCTGTCCATGGCCGTTGAACTCATGGCCAATCCATTTCGCGGCAAAGGCATTCACGCCGTGGCGGGCGCCGAAAGCCGCGGATTTATTTTTGGTATCGCAGTGGCACAGGCTCTCTCATGCGGATTTATTCCCATCCGCAAGCGCGGCAAATTGCCGCCTCCCATTCGCGCGGTGACCTACGACCTTGAATATGGACAAGAAACGCTTGAAGTGCGTGATGACGCGGTAAGCGCAGGTCAAAAAATTCTCATGGTGGATGATTTGCTTGCCACCGGAGGCACTATGCGCGCCTGCGTTGACTTGATGAAAAACTTAGGCGCAAATGTTTTTGGCGCAACCGTGTTGATTGAATTAAAGGCTTCGAATGGCCGCGCGGCTTTGCCTGGCTTGGAAATTCACGCGCCGATTATGTATTGAAAGCATCGCCAAGCGCGGCCTGCGGCGCGTGGAAGCCACTACCCATTTCATCCGTCAGTTTGGACTTGGGGCCATATCAAGCTTGGGTTCCAATTTCTTGGGTGTCCCCGCGGTGAAGACCACGAAAAAAAAGATAATGGCCATGCCAACAAGGAGGGCGATAAAGAGTGTGATTGCTTTTCTAGTGCTCATGGTGTTCGACCTTGGTTTCCAAGCATATCCATATAAAATAAAACTGGCTTTCAACTTGGCATAGAAATTTGCGCCAATGCGACTAAACTAAACATCATGTCAAAGACCGCACCCGCAACCCACACCGCCGCCACAGCCACCGATCCGCTTTCCCTGATCGATGTGGATTATGTCCATTTCATTGTTGGCAACGCCAAGCAAGCCGCGTTCTTCTACGCCCAAGCGTTTGGATTTCAAGTAGATCAGGTGTCCGACCTCACCACGGGCAACCGCGATAGCGCTAAATATCTGCTCACGCAGGGCAACATTCGCATTCTGCTGGAGACCCCCCTCACATCAACGCATCCTTGGAATGCCGAATTGACACGCTTTGGTGATGGCATTAAGGACATTGCGTTGACCGTGTTTGACGCTGAAAAGGCTTACGAACAAGCCATTCGCAATGGCGGGGAAAGCGCATACGAGCCATACACGGTTTCAAACAATACCGGCTCCGCCACATTCGCTGGAATTAAAACCTATGGTCGCACCGTGCACACCTTTGTAAGCCGTAGCGGCGCATACGCCCTACCCAATATCAAATCCGGCGGATTGTTCCTTCCAAATTTCGCCAAAGTGGAAAATTACGCGCTCAATCAGTACAACCGCGAACATGTGTGCGGCCTGAAGTTCTTCGACCATTGCGTGGGCAATGTGGAACTTGGAAAAATGAATTATTGGGTGAACTGGTACGAGCAAGTCATGGGCTTCAAAATGTTCAAGTCCTTTGATGACAATGATATCTCAACCGAGTACTCCGCGTTGATGAGCAGGGTGATGGCCAGCGGCAATCAGCTGATCAAGATGCCTATTAACGAGCCCGCCCCGGGCAAGCGCAAGAGTCAGATTCAGGAATATTTAGATTGGCACGATCAAACTCCAGGCGTGCAGCATTTGGCGTTTCGCACCGACGATGAATTGACCAGCGTAGCTGAGTTGCGCCGACGCGGAGTGGATTTTCTGACCATTCCAGAGGCCTATTACAAAAATGTGTGGGAGCGTGTGAACGCCATGCTGATTCAAAGCGGCCAAGCGGCCGTGAAGGAAGACCATCAACGCGTGCGCGACCTTGGCATTTTGGTGGACGCCGACAACGAAGGATATTTGCTGCAACTGTTCACCAAGCCGCTCCAAGATCGTCCCACCATGTTCTTTGAAATTATTTGCCGCCGCGGAAGTCAAAGCTTTGGCAAAGGCAATTTCAAAGCGCTCTTTGAGTCGCGTGAAGTTGAGCAAGCCCGCCGCGGCAATTTGTGATTTGAATTGCGCACGCCTACGGCGACTGCGTGTTCTATGAGTTTGAATCCTCGCCCATGCGCCGTCCCCGATTGGAAAGTGATCGCATGTTGTTTTGGATGAAGCAATCACCAGACGGAGGTTCCCAAGTGGAAGGCACGGCCACCCAACGCACTTCGCGATTGTGGAGCGAAGATTCCACGCATTGAGCGTTATGAAACGGCGCTGAAAAATAAATATCTTGCAAATTGTGGCTTTCACCCGAGATGAATTTCCTGATTGGCGCATTGTCGTACTTGATCCCGCGCGGCAAGTAGGCATACAGACGGATTTCTCCCATATGAACACGACTCTTGTCATTCTTGCAACACTGCTCGTGGTCGCCGCTTTGGGGCTACTGGCGCTGACCCGAGTGGCGCTAGGCATAAAGCTGATCAGTCGCCCATGCAAAGTTGGCAGCGTCAACATTGGCGCGCTTGAGCATTCAACACATATCGACCAGCGCGATCGCGGCGCGCCAATTGGCTGAGGGCATTCAACACATTCAGCCACGCTGCCCAAGCGTGCGGTTACTATTTCAACAATGTCTAAACCAAGCAAAGATGATGTGGAGCGGCTCAGCCGTGGCATGCCTACCCGCGCAAAGATTGGCAGCCGCAACACTGGCCACCGACTCACGCAAAAAGAGCGGATTCTGTTCGCGGCGGCACAGAAGCAGGGATTTCTCAAGTTGCCCGTCACAGGAATTCGCTCAAATGTTCTCAATGTTTATAAGCTGTGGTGTGAGGCGCAAGGACGCGAATGCATTGTCAAGGGTGGCCCCAAATAACGGGCGGTGACCGAGACATCTCAAGTCCGTCGGTCATTTCAAATTCTGGTCGACGCCATCATCTATATTGCGAGCATGACTATTCATTGCCGCGCCCCTGAATTCGAATCACAACTTGCTCTGTATGCGGCAGGCGCGGCGATCCTGCGTAAGGCCGTCCATGGAGTTGCGCCGCGGGAACTGAGCACCCGCATTGCGCCTGGAACATGGAGCATTCAAGAAGTCATCGTCCACATGATCGACAGCGACCTTGCGGCCACTCATCGCATGCGACGGATAGCCGCCGAAGAAATGCCGCTACTTGTTTCATATGACGAAGATGCGTTTATCGCACGCTTAGCGGCGGAGAAAACAGATATCGCCGAGGCACTCGCCCTCTTTGATGCCAATCGAACATTCACGGCGCGCTGGCTTCGAACACTTGATTCTCCGGCGTTTGCGCGCGTTGGCATTCACACTCAACGCGGAAAGGTGACGCTCGGGGAAATTCTTGCCATCTATACCCAGCACCTTGCTCATCACATGGTTTTTATTGAGGGCAAACGCAAAGCATTTGGTGTGTGAGCGCGCACCGCGACTTATGAATCACGCGCAAGAATGTCAGACCAAGGTCCGCGAGTTTCTTCTCGCCCACGCCCTTGATGTGCGCAAACTCGTCAAGCGACTGCGGCTTGCGCGCCAACCACCAACATGGCCAATCCTTGCCCTTTGTTTCTGGTTGCAGCTCGCGCTCAGGAGCGCAGGACCAGGCAGGTAGGAGCACATTGCAAGTTCCTGGTGAAGTGTGTCAGGTTTGATCAGAACTTGCCAGCTTTAATAAATGAGCCTGCCGTGACAATGCCTTGCAAAACCACGGTCGTAGGTGCTCTGTTCGAAATAGTTACAGGGCCAACGGAGTTCCCACAAGTGGAAGTCGCGATTATCAAGAACTCAAACTCCCATGATTCATTGGCTGCCAAAGTGAGAGCCAAACTAGTGTCATTGGCAAGCGTATTTGAATTGTTGATGCTCTTGTCCGCAGTGCGGCGGATTAAATTAAGGCCGTTGCCAGTCGCGCCAGTCGCGCCAGTTGCACCGATTGAACTCGGCCAAGCAGCGACTCGACCGATCCAAGGTGGCGCATTCTTGTTTCCCAGCGGTTATCTGGCGAACGAATTCGTGATGTACGCGGCATCCGATTTAAACTTTGATGGCGACACGAATACCGCCGATCTTGGGGTGTTTCCCCTGAATTGGGAAGAATGTCCAAACGGGACATGGGGTTGCCTGGGCGACGTGAACTATGATTCCCATATTGTCTCACAAGATATTGGGTTACTACTTTGAGAATGGGAATAAAAAAAGTTGAAGGCTGAGCGCCTTACAAACATTTTTCTACTGAATAGAAATTTATTTTTTCTTCAATATGGCGCCGAAGGCGTCGGCCATGGTCTTTAGACCAAGTTGTGCACTGCCCCAATCGCTCATCTTTTCTGAGCTGAATCGCTGCGTGTTTTGCGTGCCTGCATAAGCGGCAACTGGCGCGCCGTCCTTGCCGTCAAGTGCGTAGATTTCACAGGCCACAAAGCCGTAGCCCCTACCGCGCATTTGACTTTGCGGCACGATGTTGAGCGCTGGAATATTTTGCTTCAGGCCAGTGATGGACGCGCGAATTTCCAACACGCCAGGACCAACGGCGGCGGCGACAGGCAACCCAACAGCGCCAATGATGTCATTGCGCAACTGAATAGAGAGGTTGCTGGCCTCGTCAGGATTGTCGCCGTTGGCTTCAATTTTTACTTCTTGAACAAGCACTGACTTGAAAGCGCTCATGTCCTTCATTGGATTTTTGTAGGAGTGAATTTCCGTGCTCTTGTTGTAGTCCAAGGGAAACTTTGCGGGAATGAAGCCAGTCAACTGCACATTGGTGCCCTTGTTGCAAGCGGAGCACATGAAGGCAAGACAGACAGTGGCGGCAAAATTGGCGATTTTCATTTTGGTTTTCTTTTTTTAAAGTGATGCATGACAGGCATCAATTATAACTACAAAGTGCATGTGTGACTTGCGGCGCACACGCTTGACGCACAGTGCTTGGCGGATTCGATGCAGATGATTCACGCGCAAAAATTCACGGCACAAATCGTGGCGGCGGCGGCGCGGTCACCGTCATGCCATCGATAATTATTTTCCACGCATGCAATGAAAAGTGTGATGGCCCCTGCGCGCCGTAGAGCGTGTCGCCTTCCAGTGGATGCTCCAAGTATGCAAAGCCCGCGCGAATTTGGTGGCGTCGACCAGGCCCGATCAATTCAACTTCAACCACATCCACACCGCGCGCGACAATGTGGCGTAGAACTTTCCACTTGCAACGACCGCCGGTTTCCCATGAACCGGCGCGTGAAACCGATACTTTCGCCGAGCGCTTGTAGCGGCCCTCAAAGTGAAGACGGAAATTTCCTTCCTTGTCCAAGCCGCCTTTGACAAGCGCCAAATATGTTTTGGCAATTGCTCCGTCGGCGCCGCCCATGGCCGTGCGCAAGCGCTCATGCGCCTCCAACGTTTTTGCAATCAACAAGCATCCGGAAGTTCCCTGATCCAGTCGATGGCACAAACCCGCCTCTGGAATGCTGCGCGCAGTTGGCTCGCGGCGCTCACGCCACGCTTGCACGCTTTGGTCGTGATCAGCTTGGCTAATGTCGGTTTGTTTTTTTTTAGTTTGGCTACGCGCGGCTTCAACCCGCTCGCCCTGCTCTGCGGCGTCATTCTCACCCTTGTCAACTTGGCGCGAAACACTGTGCCAACCCGCTGGTTTATTCACAACCAACCACTCCTTGGTTTCATGCAGCACCGTGGGCGAGGCGTTGTGGGTGTCCACTTCATCTTTCATATGCGCAGCGTAGCGCCCGCAACGGTTGCCCACAGTTTCGTACACTCTAGCCATGGCGTACTACACAAGCATGGGCAAACTCCCCGCGAAGCGACACATTCAATTTCGCCGACCCGACGGCGCCCTCTACTCCGAAGAAGTCTTTGGCACTGAGGGCTTTGTTGGTCCAACCAGCACGCTCTACCACATTCATCCGCCCACGCAGGTGATTGGCTGGGAACCGCTCTACGACACCAAGCCTATGTATGTGGAGCAATCCGTCATGCGCATGCGCCACATCAAGACGGCGGGCATGAAACCAAAAGGCGATCCACTCACGGGCCGCGTTGTGTTGTTTGGAAACAGCGATGTTGAAATGTTCGCGTGCGTTCCCGCCGAGAGCATGCCCTACCACTTTAAGAATGGTCAAGCCGATGAATGTTTGTTCATTCACTTTGGAAGTGGAACGCTAGAGACAACTTTTGGCACGCTGAAATTTGGTCCGCGCGATTATTTAATTATTCCCAAGGGCGTGATCTATAGGATGACCTTCAACAAGCCCGCTGCGGGCGAGCCTTCGGCGCGCTTTATTGGCTTTGAAACTGCCAATGGCAGTCATATTCTGCCGCCCCGGCGTTACTTGTCAAAAACCACCGCGCAATTTTTAGAGCACGCCCCTTACTGCGAGCGCGATCTACGAATTCCGCAAGAACCGCTGCATGTTGATCAATCTGGCAAGTTTGAAGTTCGCATCAAGAGCCGCGACCAGGTGCATCGCTACTTCTACAAGCATCATCCATGCGATGTCGTTGGCTGGGACGGTTGCTATTACCCATATGCGTTCAACATTGACGACTTCAGTCCCATTGTCGCCAAGCATCACATGCCACCGCCAACGCATCAAACATTTGAAGGCCACAACTTTGTGATCTGCTCATTCTGTCCGCGGCTACTTGATTTTCATCCGCAGGCCATTGTGCTTCCGTACAACCATTCCAATTTGGATTCCGACGAAGTGCTGTATTACGTCCACGGCAACTACAAGGCGCGCCGCGGCATAGAAGTTTCGTCCATGACATTGCATCCACAAGGCATTCCGCATGGACCGCATCCTGGCACCATTGAGCAAAGTATTGGCGCCACCGTGACCGATGAACTGGCCGTGATGTGCGACACTTTCCGTCCGCTCTTTCCAACGCAGGCCGCGCTGGGCCTGGATGATTTGGCGTATCCCAAGAGTTGGGAAGATGACAGCGCCCCCACTACCCCCGTGGCGCATGACGCCAAAGGTCAGGGACCAAAAAGTGCGAACACATGGCAATAAAATAGATTTTTCATCCGGCGCGTCTGTGCCAATGCGCGCACCTGAAACCAAGCGTGAGATAAAAATACCAACTTGCATTCAACATGGACTTCACATCATGAAAGCGTCAATCAAACTCGGAGTTGCAGTTTTACTCATGGCCAGTGTGGTGGGATTTGTGACCTTCAATAATTCCCCGCAATCAACAAGCGGCGCCACCAATAAGACCGTCCAGCGCAAGGCGGCGTCCGGTTTACCGCTGGAGTTGGTCACGATTGGTGGCAAACCATTTGATTTGGAAGTTGCCGCCGATGCACCAAGCCGCACGCGCGGTTTGGGGAGGCGCGCCTCCGTGCCCGCGGGAACAGGAATGATCTTTGTGTTCAAAGTCTCCGAGATGATGAGCTTCTGGATGTACGACTGCTTGACCGACATGGATATTGCCTATCTCACCCGCGACGGCAAGGTCATCTCCATTTACACCATGAAAGCCGAACCACTCAAGGCCCCGACTGAAACCGAGGAGGCCTACCGCGCGCGTTTAAAACACTACCCAGCGGCGGCTGAAGGCTTGTACGCCATTGAATTACCGCCAGGCGAATTCACCAAGTTAGGCATCAAGCCTGGCGACACCATAGCGCTTGATAGCGCCAAGTTCAAAAGCTATTTGCGCTAAGGGTTGCGCAAATGGTCGCTTGCGGGGTGGCGCTGGCTAGGCTGGCAAGTTTGGCAAAGTTGGCACGCGCGGCTGCGAATACATAGTCGCGGTCGCATGGATCAAGCATGTGAAGGATGCGGGGCGTTCTGAACTTACTTCGCCGCAAGAATGCGTCCACGGCATTCACCTAGTCCAATGCGCGGCATGGTTGCCTTGGCGGGCAGCCAACCACGCATGATGATTTCGTCGCCATCTTCAAGAAATTTGCGTGTGGAACCATCGGGTAATTGCAGTGGTTCAGTGCCGCGCCAAGTGCGCTCCAACATGCTGCCGCGGCTCTGCGGCGTTGTGCCGCTTACGGTGCCGCTGCCCATGAGATCGCCCGCGTTCATGGGGCAACCCGTTGATGTGTGGTGCGCCAACATTTGCGAAAGTGTCCAGTACATGTCGCGATAGGAGCCACGACTCACTTCAAATGGCGCCGCGTTCTGCTGGCGCATGGATTCGCTCACAATGGACACCGATAATTGCAAATCAAATGTGAAGTCGTCTTTCCAAACCAAGTACGGCAAGTTCGCTGGCGCGTCGGTTTCTCGCACAGGACCGCGTTCAAACCACGGCTCAATGGCGTCAAGTGTGACAATCCACGGCGACACCGTGCTGGCAAAGTTTTTCGCGTTAAATGGACCAAGCGGCTGATATTCCCACTTCTGGACATCGCGCGCGCTCCAATCATTGAGCAAACACACGCCGAATAAATGCTGACGCGAATGTGCAATATCAATGCGCTCGCCCATGGCATTGCCCTTGCCCACATACACGCCAACTTCAAGTTCATAATCCAATAGGCGCACTGGTCCAAATGTTGGCGGACCATCATCGGTGGAGGAAGTTTGCCCCATGGGCCGGCGAACATCAACACCACTGACCACAATGGAACTGCCACGGCCGTGGTAGCCAACGGGCAAGTGGCGCCAATTTGCAAGCAGCGGATTGTCGGGACGAAACATTTTTCCGACATTGGTGGCGTGGTGAATACTGGCGTAAAAGTCCGTGTAATCGCCTATTTTGGCGGGCAACTGCATGCATGCCGCGCTGGCGGGCACAACCATGTCTGCCCTCTTTGGATGGTCCTGCAACGCGCGCTGGTCACTGGACAATAATTGTGTTATTTCTGCGCGCGCCGCCTTCCATGCGCTTGCGCCCATGTTCATAAATTCATTGAGCGACTCGCAGCGCAGCGCGGCTTGAACACTGGGCGCAAGTGTGCAAAGAAATCCGTGGCCTAACGCCTCGCGCACGTCAAGCACTTGGTCGCCAATCGCCACGCCAATGCGCGCGCCACAGTCGCGGTCCGCGCGCGTGAAACAACCCCACGGCAAATTGGCAAGCGGAAAGTCACACTCGGGCGCTTGCGCCGACACAACCCAACTGCTGCTCATGATGCGGTCTCCCCAACAGGGATGAGGCCAAGTCGGTTCAAGTCGGCAACGGGCTCTTCAAATGAGCAGCTACCAAAGGAGCGGATGAATTTCTTGCGAGCCTCCGTGATTTGTTTCAGCGTCAAGCGATCGTCCTTGTACTTCAAGCCCTCGGCGGTGAATACAAATTGTTTCTCATCGCTTTCGCTGAGCACTTTGACCAACTTGTCGCCTTTGGCCAAACCATGAAACGCCAAGCTTGCACCAACATAGAGATTCAAAAAACCAAATTGTTCGCAGCCCAAACTTGCGGACATGTTGCGCGCAGGATGATGTATTGCGGCGGTCGGCTTGAAAAGCGCCTTGGTGGCGGCCGCGGCCTCAATGAACACGGCCAGCGCCTCGGGTGTTGGATGCGCCTTGGCGGTCATACCACCCGTGCGAATTTTGGCGCCCACATCAAATCCGCCCAGCGCCGCGATCATTCCGCGCGGATCCTTGTCCCAGGGAATTTCCACCCACGCTTCATATTCATCGGGAATCAACTCGATCAATTCGGCGATCATTTCACTATCGGTGGCCTTGGTTTCAATGGCCTCGATATGCACTGGCGTTCCACCCTTCTTCTTATAAAAGGTGTTGAACTCGTCGATTTGCTCCAAGTCGCGCTCCAATTCCGGATCATCAAGCGATGACACCAACGCCGTCACGCGCCACATTTGATCATTGAGGTCCGTGGTGGACTTTGGCCACAGCGGTGCGGCGAACTTTTCGAACTCGGAGAGTCGCTTGGCGGGAATCACAATGCGCGAAAGCAACCAACGCTGCGATGTCTGCCGGTACTTGGCGAACATTTCCACTGTCTTTTCCATGGAGTACGAAGCGGGCGGAAATAAACCCGCGTAGTCAATGGAACCCTCGAGCAATCGTGTGAGACCAATCATGCGTCCAAGAATAGGGGAAATCTTGATCAATGCGAAAGTACAAGTCACGGCGTTTCATCCATTGCTACCATCACTCCATGCTTGAATGCTCGCGAGTCACGGTTTTTGTTTTACGCTTATCACATAGACCAGGCGAATTAGCACGCCTGTGCACCCAATTACGCCAAGTCGATGTGGAGATGGTTGGCATGTGGGGACCCATCATTGGCCGAGCTTCTGTTGGATTTCATTGCATTCCAGAGAGCCCGGATCAATTTCGATCATTCGTGCGCGACGCTGAAATGCCCGCCACGGAGTTTGGCGCTTTCTTGATCAACGACAAATCCAACGGCGGCAGTTTTGTGTCGCGCTTGGACTCCATTGCGGGAGCGGGAATTAATATTGAGGCCATTCAAAGCTTGACCATTGACGGGTCGTTGTCAGCGGTGATTTGGGTGAATGGCGCCGACGAAGATCGCTTGATTCAAATTTTAAACAAAGCGTGATCACAGCAGCGCAATGGCCACTTCGCTGGCCAACATTCGACCGCGCGCGCTCAAGCGAAGCCGTCCGTCAACCTGCTCGAGCAATCCATCGGCGCTGAATTTCGCAATAGCAATTCGCCGCACCGTGGCGCGCGCGCCCTTGGCAAGCAATTCATCAACGCGCTCGCACGCCATTCCATCAAGTAATCGCAAGCCCATCATGAAGGTCTCCCCCACTTGGCCATCCACATCAAGCCGCTCCACATCTTGCACCGGGGCAAAGCCGCTGGTCTGCAGCCAATCCGCAAGCCGCGGCACATTGCGCCAACGCAAACCATCAATATGACCGCTGGCCGCCGGACCCGCCGCGAACCAATTATGATTTTTCCAATATGAAATATTGTGCTGGCAACGATGGCCCGGCTTGGCCCAATTTGAAATCTCATAGTGTTCGTAGCCTGCATCGGCCAGCATGCGCGCCGCAAGTTCGTGCATTTGCACCTCTGCATCCTCGCCAATCGCCTTGACTTCGCCGCGCTTATGGCGCACGCCAAGCGGCGTGTTTGATTCAAACATCAATCCATAACACGACATGTGCTCTGGGTTCAACTCCATCGTGGCTTGCAAATCGCTCCGCCACAAATCAATGGTGGCGCCGGGCACGGCGTAGATTAAATCGAGATTGATGCCTTTGATTCCCGCTTGACGCAAGCGGCCAACGGCGCGGGCAACCGACGCGGGATCATGCGTGCGCTCCAGGGCCGCCAGCAATTCAGGCTGAAAACTTTGCGCGCCGAGTGAAACGCGCGTGACGCAATGCTTGGCCAGCACATGGGCAATGTGCTCACTGACCGTCTCGGGGTTGGCCTCCACGGTCCACTCCGCTCCAGCGCGCCACTTCAACGCGCCGCGCAGGGCGGACAACATTCGATCAAGTAATTCGGGTCGCAACATGGTGGGCGTCCCGCCACCAACAAAGAGCGTTTGCAATTCACCGCGCTGCACACGCGCCCACTGTTGCAACTCAATTTCTATGCGCGCCACAAATTCTTCTTGGCGATCTTGCGCGTCAACAAAGGAATAGAAATCACAGTAATGACATTTGTGACGGCAAAATGGAACATGCACATACATGCCGTCGCCACGCACGCCTTCGCCCGGCAACTGATCGGCCAATTGCAAATCTGGCGGCGGGTTGGTTGGCGCCATGGGCAGCGATGTGGTGACGGAAAGGATGTGCTTCACACTGTCCACAATAGACGCTCTTGGGCAAACTCCAAATAGCGACAGCGCGCCCATGAACAACGACATGAATTGCCCCACAATATGCCCACAAATTGCAAAGCCCATGCCGTAGGATTGGACCGTGAAAGAAATCAAAAATACCGCCGTGGTTGGATTGCAATGGGGCGATGAAGGCAAGGGAAAAATTGTCGACCTGTTGACATCTCAACATGATGTGATTGTGCGTTACAACGGCGGCGCCAACGCCGGCCACAGCGTGGTGGTGGACCAGGAACGCTACGCGTTGCATTTGGTGCCCAGCGGCATTTTGCACTCCAATAAATCATGCGTCATTGGCAACGGCGTAGTGGTGGATCCAGAAAAGTTGCTGGAGGAAATTGATGGTCTGCGCAAGCGCGGTGTGCGCGTGGCGGAGAATTTGCAAGTGAGCGATCGCGCGCACGCGGTGCTTCCCTATCACAAGGAGCAGGACGCGGCACTGGAGGAATATTTAGCCAGCGTGACCGAGCATGAGGCGGGCAGTTTGGCTATTGGCACAACCCGTCGCGGCATTGGTCCGGCCTATGGCGACAAGATCAACCGCTCCACTGCTATTCGCATGGGCGATTTGCTGGACGCACGCTATCTCCAGGAGCGACTGCGCGTGATTTGCCGTTTGCGCACCAAGGAATTGCAAGCCCTGGGCGTGAATGCTCCGCCACTTGATCCTGATGCCTTGGCTGATCGCTTTGCTAAGGCGGGCGAAACGCTGCGGCCGCACATCAAGGACACCGTCTACGGATTACACGACGCGTTGAAAGCCGGAAAAAGAATTTTGTTCGAGGGCGCCAACGCCTGCTTGCTTGATATTGATCACGGCACCTATCCATTTGTGACCAGCAGCAATTGCTCCACGCTTGGCATTCCTGCTGGCACCGGCGTGCCTGGCAGCAAAATTCACCGCGTGCTGGGAATTATGAAGGCCTACACCTCGCGCGTTGGCGCGGGTCCATTTCCAACCGAGTTGCTTGATGAAGTTGGTCAAGGCATACGCCAGCGCGGCCGCGAGTTTGGAACCACCACTGGCCGGCCACGGCGCGTTGGTTGGCTTGATCTTGTGGCGGTGCGCTATGCGGTCATGATTTGCGGAGCCACCGGCGTGGCATGCACCCTGCTGGATGTGCTCAGCGGCGTTGACCAACTCAAGATCTGCACCAAGTACCGCCTGGCCAACGGCCAGGAAACCGATCGATTTATTCCAGATGCACACCGCCTTCAAGACGTTACGGCTTTGTATGAAACCTTGCCCGGGTGGTCGGAACATGTTCAAACTGTTGAGAATCGCTCGCAATTACCGCCAAATGCCCGTAAATATTTAGATCGCATCGAGGCGTTCCTGGGCGTGCCTATTGAAATGGTGGGCGTTGGTCCAGAGCGAACTCAAACATTGGTCGCCGCAGGAACCTAAGCGGCGTAGCCTTCCACTATGAATGAGCCCAAGATACCATCTTTGTCCCACGCTGATTCACTTGCAAAGCCACTGGCTCCTGCGCACATTGCCATCATTATGGATGGCAATGGTCGATGGGCCAAAGCGCGAGGACTGCCGCGCGAGCTTGGGCACCAAGCGGGCAGCAAGACCGTGCGTGAAGTCACCACGTCCTGCGCGAAGCGCGGCCTCAAGGCGCTCACGCTCTATTCATTTTCCAGCGAGAATTGGAAGCGTCCGCCGGAGGAAGTAAGTGCTCTTATGCAACTTTTACGCGAGCACCTACAAGGCGAATTGTCCACCATGCTGACCAACAACATTCGCTTTCGCCGCGTTGGCCAGCGCGACGGCTTGCACGCCGACGTGCTTGATTTGCTCGATGCCACGGAGCGCGCGACCGCTCATTGCGACGGCCTAACCCTCTGTCTAGCCTTGAATTATGGCTCGCGCGCTGAAATTGTTTCGGCCTGCAAGGAAATTGCCAGCCGTGTTCAAAGCGGCGCAATCAAGGCTAATTCGATCAATGAACAAACCATAAGCGACCACCTTCACACCGCGGGGTTGCCCGATCCTGATCTGTTAATTCGCACCGCTGGCGAGATGCGCGTGAGTAATTTTCTTTTGTGGCAAATTTCTTACGCCGAATTTCATGTCACTCAAACATTGTGGCCTGACTTTTGCGAACGCGACCTTGATTTGGCTCTTGAAGACTTTGCCAATCGCCACCGGACCTACGGCGGACTGAGCGACGGGGCGGCAATTCCTCCTTTTGCCGCCAATCCTGGCTGAGTCACACAAGCGCAGGCAAGGTTGGGGATACGCAACTTCACTTGCTCCTACTCAAGACGTATCGCTATGTAAAAATTATTTCTTAAAAATGGATTGCAATTTACTTGTAAATACAACATTCACAGTCTGTGCCGAGTTCGACAAGGTTGTTGAACATTCAAAATCTTTCGCACGGACCGCGCACATGAACACCTCTTTTATCTCACATTTTCCGCCACTCGTAAAAAATTTCGAGTTGGGAATGTTTTTTCTTGGAGCCACGCTGGCTCTTGGCGTTGTGTTGTCATTGCAGGCTGTGGGAACCGCCATTGGTTCCTACAACAAGGGCCGCTTAACCATTAATGTCAAAGGCGTGTCCGTATCCTCGGCGCGCGTGGATGCGGTTCGAGACTTGCAACGCAAATCCTCTGATTTGATGCGCGATGGAGTGCAAATTATCTCGGACAGTCCAACCTACACCTGCAGCACCATTGAAAATGTGAAGATGACATCGCTGGAGAAGGCCACGCAAAATAGATACGACCGCGCGCAAGTGTTGGTAAAAAGTTCCGGCAGCACAGTTGGAACGCTGGCGAACGCATCGCAAGGCGTCTTTCAAATTGTTGCATACGGTGCAACCGACGTCTCCGACTACGGCATTAGCGATACGTCATCCATAAAAAAGAACGCCAAGGCCGTGGTGAGCATGGAATATTTCGTGGGAAAGTGAGCGCGGGCGCGCAATTTAAAGCCTGTGTTTACAGCCCATATTGAATAGATTTGGGCTTTTTTATTTTTGGTTTCAGGCGTGGTTGCGGACGCGGATCATGCTTGCCGGCAAATTAAATCCGCGGTGACAGCCTTTACATTTGGACAACCCGAAAGTGCCAGTGCCAGATCGAATTCGTGCGCAAGAATGTGCAAGACACGTTCCACTCCCGCCTGACCACCAGCGGCCAAGCCCCACAAGATGGGGCGACCAACTTGCACCGCGCTGGCGCCCATGGCCAACGCGCGCACAATATCAACGCCGCGGCGAATTCCACCATCAACAATAATTGGACCACGATCAGCCACCGCGCGCGCAATAGCGGGCAAGGCCTCGGCCGTTGGCGCGGCTCCATCAAGTTGCCTGCCACCATGATTACTCACCACCACCGCTGACGCTCCCTGGTCAAACGCCCGGCCCGCGTCATCGGCGCGAAGAATCCCCTTGACCATGATTGGAATATTGACCGATTGTCGAATGAGATCCAAGTCCTTCCATGTCAACGATGCGTCAATGGTCCACCCCAGTGCCTGACCCATGCCACTTCCAGAATGACCCGTAGGCTGACTCGGCCGCTGCAAATTCACAATCGACATTCCATGCGGAACGCAAAATGAATTGTGAATGTCGCGCTCGCGCACGCCCCACACCGGCGTGTCCACCGTGACCATGAGCGCCTTGCAACCGGCTGCCTGCGCGCGTTGTGCCAACGCCTTGGTGAAGCCTCGGTCGCTTGAAATATAAATTTGCATGACCATGCTGGCGTTTGCGTTGGCGTTTGCGTTGGCGTTTGCGTTGGCGTTTGCCGCGCTCACAACATCCTCCAGGGAGCGCGTGGACAAACTTGAAAGAACCATTGGAACGCCCGCTTGCGCTGCGGCGCGCGCCGTGGCCACTTCACCCTCTGGATCAGCCATGCACTGCATGGCGGTGGGCGCGATCAACAATGGAAACGCCATATGCATGCCAAGCAAGTCGCTCGCACTATTGCGCTGCGACACATCCACAAGGGCGCGCGGCAGCAAACGAATTTTTTTCCAAGCGTCCATATTGGCTTGCAAAGTCCACTCACCCCATGCGCCCGAGCGGTAGTAATCAAAAGCCATCTTGCTTAAGCGCGATTGGGCCACGGCTTGAAAACTTTCCGTATTCAGCAGTGAATTCAAATCTGGAGTCATTGAAATAAGTTTACTCGACACTTCAATAGAACATGGGTATTCGAAATATCAAAATACAAGTTGTTATGTATTCGTGTCAGTTTTTTTTGGCGAACAGCGGCGAGCGACTTGCCCCAAGAGCAACAATGCGGCGAGTGGAATCCACGACAAAATCCAAGGAGATAGGCTCTGCCATTTGGGGGGCTCCGGCGCGACCTGTAATTCCGCTTGCAAATTCATTTCTCCAAGCGCAGTTGCAACGCGCACCGAAATAGTCCACAGCGATGCGTCCGCGCATTGAATCAACGCGCGCTGCCCAAGCCCATCGGGGTCTGCGCTCATTGCGCATTCGATTGGCGTGGAGTCCATGGCACTGCGCGCCCGCAATGTGCATTGCGCCGGTTCCAGAGCGGGGCTGACGCGAACAATGACGGCGATCATTCCCACGGTTGGCTGAGATGGATTCACCATCATCACCACGCTCCCTTTTCCAATCGAACCAGTGGCTATGACTTGTCCGCCATCCCCTTGTGCGACACCAGTGATGGCGCACATGCAAAGCGCGCAAGAAATGATTGGGTTCCGACGCATCATCATGGCGCAAGCAACCCCCGCATTTGCATGGGTTGCAGCGCAATCCAAACGCCAAGCGCCCACCATGACAAGGCGGCCAACATGCCCACCGAAGCGCGCCACGCCACGGCAAGCATGCTTGGGAATTGACCGTCTGTGATTGGGGCAACACACCGTTGCGCGCGCCACCACACCAGCGACAAGCACGCCAACAAGCCCGCACCCAATACGCACAACTGCGCTGGTAGAAGCCATGGCGGCACGACGGCGCAGCAATTGGCGCTCCACTGTGGCGCGCCGAGCGCATCAACGCTCAAGTCTTGCGCCGCGCGTTGCAGTGGCGGCAACGCCGAACGAAACCCAGTGACCAAGTGAAATCCCAAATGCGCAAGCCACATGGCAATCGAGAGTGGAAAGAGCAACAATGTCGCATGCCCAAATCGCGTTTGGAAATTGTCAGATTTAGAGCGTGGACCAATCATGGCGACAACAACCAAGGGCAGCGCGATTGCGAACATGGACGCGCACACCATCAATGTAACGGCTTGGAAGTTGGAACCCATCCACCGCTCCCACTGTTGCGTCAATTCAAGCATGGGTTCTGTCATGGCGATCGCATTGGCAAAGGCGCCCACTGCGATGACTGCCAGCAACACCATGAAATCCACGCGCTTGGTCAGAACGCCAATGCTTGAGCGCCAGCCACTATGAACAATATCGACCGACGGAACGCGCGTGAGCAGGCCAATATTGTCATGCGGACACGCTGTCACGCAGTCCAAGCAAAATGTGCAATCCAAATTGCCCACTTTTTTGGGCATAAACAAGCCGGTTCCGCAGCCAGGCGCGCTGGCGTTGCCGCGCAGGCAATCCTGTGTTTGACAATTGGCGCACACATTGCTTGAACGCAGTCGAACCTCCAGCGGACTGGCAACGCTGAGCGCCATTTGGTATTGACCAATGGGACACAACCACTTGCAAAATGTGGCGCCCTCAAACAGCAAGTCCACCACGGTCACCGTGACAAAATATCCCGCAATGATCCATGCGGTGGCAAAACTAGAATCCCACAGCGACCAAATTTCGTAGCTCAACAACCACGCCACGATCAACAACGCGGCCAGCCATTTGGTGCCCAGCGCGCGCGGCCATCGATAGTGCGGTTTGATCCAGCGCCGTAAAAATGTGCGCGGTGCGATCAATGGACATGTCATGCACGCCAAGTTGCCACCAGCCACCAAGGCAATAGCGGTCAATCCGCGCCAATGCGTCCAGGTCCAAGTGCCGGCAATATTCGTGGAGGCCTCGCGCGGACCAAGCAACCCATCCGCGACAATCACAAGCGCGCCAAGCAACATGAGCCAGCGCATGGCGCTGCGCACGCGCGCGGATTTCAACGCCGCGCCCAAGACGGGCAATCCCAGCACGTCAAAGACATGAAGCCGAGCGCGCCGATTGAAATTGGAATATTGCGGCAGCGAAATTGCCTCAGAATGCCTGCGTGTCGAGCGCGTTCCAGTCAAGGCGTTGAACAGAATCACCACGGCGGGAATCAAGTACACCAGTTGCCCAGGAACCCACATAATGACGGCGGCTTGTTGCTGATCCGTGAGCGCGGAAACCCCGAAAGTTGGCGCGGTGGATTCGTACCAGGGGTAAATGGCGCTTGACGCAAACGCCAGAATTGCGGCCACAATTGTGTTGGCAACATCCGCGGTGAGCAAATACAACGGCACGGCAATGCGCGGCCATGGACTGCGCCACGGATAGGGCGCAACCACATACCACCAAAATAAAATTCCAGCCCACAAAAAACACATGTGCTCCACCAAGTGCCATGCTGGAACTTCCAAGGCGAATTGATACAGCACCGGCAAATGCCAAGTCCATGTCAACAACACCATGGCAAGCCAACCCGTCACTGGATGCGTGACACGCCTGGCAAACTTTTGCGCGCTTGACCAAGCGAGAATTGGACCCAATGTGTCGCGACTGAACCAGCGTGGCACTCCCGCCAACAATGGCGCCATGGGCCACCCCAACAACAACAATGGCGGCGCGATCATGGTCAACATAAAATGCTGCGTCATGTGCGCGGCAAGTAACCACGACGCGAACACGTCAATGGGTGATTGCAAGGCAGTCCACAATGCGACCATGCCCAAGCTAAAAAATATCCCGCGACGCCAACCCCATCGCATGGGCAACGCTCGGTGCAGTCGCCACCAACCGCGCCAGTACACAATAAGAATTGTGCACGCCACAAATGTGAATGGCGCCAGAACATGCCACGCCGACCACAGAGTGGCGGGCGTATTCATAGATTATTTCCCGGCGTCGCCCAAGACGGGCTTGGGCGCTTGATCGGGCGAGGATTGCCGCTCCATTGCGCCTGGAATAGTAGATTCGGGCGCACCATCGTTGCGCAGGGTTGTCATGAAGGCGACCACCGCGGTGGTCTCGGCGCTGGAAAGATTTTTTCCGTAAGCCGGCATGTTGCCGCCACCTTGTTGCACTTGACGCACAAGTTGGTCCCATGATTTACGCGATCCAACATTGTCAAGATTGGGTCCACGCATTCCGCCTTCACCACCCAAGCTATGACAGTTGCGGCATTGACTGTGTTGCATCACCAACGCACCTTGCATTTCAAGCGGCGTACGCCCTACCAAATATTGTGGCGGCGTGGGCAAACTTGTCCACGCATTCATCACAGGGCTCCATGCGCTGACTACGCCAAGCCATGTCAGTGTTCCCAACACGGTTGCAATAAGCACATACGAAATCACCGCGCCAGGCCGCCGGCTTGGCGCACGCTCGCCGCGATTGGAAAGCAGCGGCAAGCCAAGCAGGGCCAACACCACAATGGGCGGCGCAATAAGCAGAACCGCGGTTTCAATTTGCGGTGGCATAAGCGCCAAGGCCGTGAAGATCCACAGGAACGCGTAGTCAGGCCGCGGGTTGGCATCAATAATGGTTGGATTGGGAACGCCGCTTGGTCCAACGGGTCCCAGGTAGGCCGCCAACGCTCCAACAAGAATGAGCATCAATCCGCAGAACACCATGTCGCGCTGCGCCGCGTCGGGCATAAATGGAACGCCGGTCTTTTTGATGCGCTCCTCATATTCCGCGACATATGTTTTGGGATCAACCACCATGCCGGGCTTGGGCATCTCGCTAATTCCATTTTTCAAAATGAGCGCCATATGCGCGCCAATCAAGGCAATCGTGAGGCCAGGCAACACAAACACATGCAGCGCGAAAAAGCGGCTCAGCGTTGCGCCACCAATGTATGGACCGCCCAACATGACATTGCGCAATTGGTTTCCAATTACGGGCACGCGATCCATGATGGCCGCTCCAATACCAAGGCCCCAATAGGCGTCTTGATCCCAGCGCATGATTTGACCAGTGAAAGCCAGCGCCAATGTGCAGAACAGCAGCAGAACACCAACCATCCACATGAGTTCGCGCGGAAACTTGAACGAGGCGTGCAAAAACACCTGGCTCATGTGGATCACCACCATCAGAATCATGGCGTTGCTGCTCCACGCATGCAGGGCACGCAACATCCAACCAAATGGAACTTGATGATCAATATATTGCAGACTTTGATAAGCCTCTGCGGCGCTCGGCGCGTACATGGTGGCCAACAAAATGCCAGTCACAACTTGAATGCTGAAGAACATCAGCGAGGCGCTACCAAACACATACCACCACTTGGCGTCGCGCGGCACGCGGTGCGTGACAAGAGGGGCGACAAAGCTGACCAACCCGGAGCGCGACTCGGTCCATCCAAGCAAACCACCAACTATTTTTTGAATAGATCGGATCATTAGACTGTCTGCTCCAAACCAGGAAGACGGCCGGCATCGATCAGCAATCGCCCATTCTCTATCTTCCACTTGTATTCAAACAAGCCGCGTGGTGGCGGACCGCTGGCGCGGGTGCCGTCCTCGTAATACACGCCTCCGTGGCAGGGACACATGAACAATTTGCTTTGTTGAAACCACTTCACGGGGCAGCCTAAGTGCGCGCAATTGACGGCGAATACTTGAAATTGAGCGGGCTTGAAGGAGCGCACCCACACCGCTTGCTCGGCGCTCTCGCCATCGGTTGGTGCGGCGTTTGGATTGGTGAACTTGCCAAGGCGCGTTTCGCCCTCGGGAAAATCAGCAATACCTCCAAGATCAATCCATGAGTTCTTATATTTCTTCAACGCTGGTGTGATGGCGTAGCCAACCAGTGGAATGGAGGCGATCGCTCCACCAATGCCCATGAGGCCGATTCCCAATTTCAACATCACTCCACGGCGTGCGCTTGGTGGTGATGGTGGTGGTGGTTGATTGGATGGGGTGTTTGAACAGTCGCAACTCATGTGACGCTCCTATTGCTTTTGACTTGCCGTTGAACGAAGAAAGGCAACAACATCTGAAATTTCTTGGGATGACAATGTGCGATCTGGCGCTTGATTGGGAAACGGACCGCTCCAACTTGGCATGCCGCGATCGGGCCTGCCAAACAAGACCGCGGAACGAAGTCCTTGGTCCGTGATCAGGCGTAAATAGTTTGGATCAGTCACACTGCCGGCGGTGGATGCCAGCGTTGTGCCTGGCGCGCCGTGGCAGGATTGACACATGGTTGCATAGACGGCTTGACCGCTTGACGCGTTACCCGCTGGAGCCGAACGCACCGACCATGGAATAGAAATTGCGGCTCCATTTTTGCCCCACGCCTGCAGCAAACCGTCGACAAAATGTGCGAATTGTTCGGCATTTTTCTCTGCGACCGTCTTGACTCTTGTCTTGTCGATTTGCTCTGTAACTGTCTTGGCATCCGACTCGGAAATCCAATTGACCAAATCATTTGAACCAAATCCAGGGCAAAAACCACCGGGAACGCCATTGGTTGTGATGCTGATCAGCGCCTGGCGACCAACGCTGGCCAGGTAATTGGCATCGGCAAGTTGGCGTGCCGCGCCATTGACACCTTGAGCGCCGTGGCATGCGGAACAATTCTGGGCGTAGTTCATCAGGGCGGCTTGCGAACCTGTCAGCACCACTGTCTCCTCTGGATCAGTGGCGGACATTTTACCACATGCGCCCAAGAAACCCGCAGCCAGGATCACGCCAAAAAGCATCATGAATTTTTGAGGCGAGTTTGGCATTATTTTTTTACTTCCTTGTTGGCTTCAAAACCAAACCGCTCTTGCATGGACAAGTTCTGCATGGTGGGCACTTTGGTCCATCGACTAATCATAAATCCGCAAGTCACGCCAAAGGCGAATTGGCTAGCCACAAACCATGGCCACGACACAAAGGCCTCAAGTTTTGGATTGATGATTCCAATGCTGCCGTACAACACGCCGGTCCACAAAATAGGTGCAAGAATTCCGCCAAACAAAATAGGACGCCGCGGCGCAATTGGCAATGTGATGGCATACATCAATCCCACAAATCCGCATCCCACAACATGGATCATCAGCGCGATTAGAAACCAATCCATGTTGAACACTTTCAAACTGTCCACATTGGCCGCCTCCACTGATGGAAGAAAAACACCCGCGAGCAAATTAATGGGCAACCAAATACTTTTTTCTTTGATCAATCCCCAGGCCACGGCCACCAAGGCCATGGAAATGCCGCCTATGAAACCACCCCACATCCCGGCACGATATGGGTGAATATGCTCTGGCAGCGAAACGCGCGCCACTTCGGGATGCCGCGCAAATTGCCCGGTGGTTTCAGGAATTTCACTCCCACTTGGAAGCTCCTCAAGCGCCTCGTTAGGAAGGACCACTTTCACCCACCCTATGAATCCCACAATCATGCAGACAATTCCTACAAGCATGACCAAGCGGCTGGTGATGAGTCCCATGAACAGCAAGGTCAAGCCAAAAGCCGCGATCATGGGCGACGCGGTTGGCTCCGGCACGCCCCGCAAATAGGGAACCTCATGCTGGGTGGCTTCTGGTCGCACTTGCGTTCGCATTGGATCGTGGCTCATGGTCGCATTCCCACTATGTAGACGGTTGTGAACACCACAATCCAAACCGCGTCCACAAAATGCCAATACCAACTGATCAATTCAACGCGCAAATGATCGCGCACCACTTGGATGTGCCCCATCAGAGATAACACCAGAACGGTCGCCAATAAAAACAACCCCACGATCACATGGAACGCGTGGAAGCCAACCAAACTGTAATAGGTTGTGCCAAACAAATTGGTGCGGATGGTGAGATGGTGATCGACAATGAACCCTCTCCACTCCATGGCGGTGCCGAAAATGAAATAGCCGCCAAGCAGAATGGTGAGCAACATCCAGAAACGGAAGGTTCCCATGGCGCCGCGCGCCAAGCCACGCAACGCCGCGACCACCGTGAATGAGCTGGCGATCAGTGCCACGGAATTCACCAAAACAGGCTTGATATCGATCACCTCGCGTGGCAATGGGCCGGAGGAGCTTTTTCCAATGTAGAACAAATACGCCACGATAAACCCGGCAAAGAACCAGCACTCGGCGAAGATCAGGCACGCCATGCCGACCTTGCCGCGTGATGGCGCACTGCTGGGAATAAAATTTGTTTGTGGCATGGAGGTCATGGAATTCTTATTTCAAGTTATTCGTAGAAAAAATCTGGATCTTCAGGATGCTTGCGATCCCACAATGGCCGAGCGCTGGTGCAAGTTGGAATTTTGGGAAAGTTCTCGCTTGGTGGCGGACTGCTTGTGGCCCACTCCAAAGTCCACGCGTCCCAGGGATCAGGTCCAGCGACGCGACCATGGATAAGCGACTTGATGACATTGATCACAAACAGCAACACCCCAAGAATTTGAAACGGCACTCCGATGGTTGAAATTAAATTCCAGATTTCAAACCCTCGCCCAGGCTGGTAGGTGTACACGCGCCGAGGCATGCCAAGCATTCCGCTGAGATGCATTGGTAAGAACGCCAATGTCAAGCCAATCATGAGCAGCCAAAATGTCCACTTGCCCATGGGTTCGCTCAACATGCGTCCTGTGGCCTTGGGAAACCAATAGAAGATTGCGCTGAACACCGCCAAAATAGTTCCGCCAAACAACACATAGTGAAAGTGTCCAACCACAAAATAACTATCGGATAATTGCCAATCAAATGGCACAACCGCAAGCATGATTCCTGTCAACCCGCCAAACAAGAACATAACCAGGAAACCCGTGGCGAACATCATGGAAACGGTAAATCGAATTTGTCCGCCCCACATGGTGCCAATCCAATTGAATATTTTCATGCCCGTTGGCACGGCGATTAAAAATGTACTGGCCGCGAAGATGGAGTTGAGCCACGGTGGCATGCCAATTGAGAACATGTGATGCGCCCACACGCCAAGCGAAATGAACGCGATGGACAAGGTGGCCGCCACCATGAGCGGATACCCAAAGATAACTTTGCGGCTGAACACCGGGATGATTTCGCAAATCATTCCAAAGGCGGGCAGAATTAAAATGTACACCTCTGGATGTCCAAAGAACCAGAACAAGTGTTGCCAAAATATGACGCTGCCCTGCTGTTGTGGATCAAAGAAATGCGCGCCTAGAAATCGATCAAACAACAGCATGACTTGGGCGCCAGTGAGCACGGGTAGTGCCACCAGCACCAGCACTCCCACTGTCAACATCAACCACACAAAGAGCGGCATGCGCATCCATTTCATTCCAGGGCAACGCATGCAGACAATGGTGGCCAAGAAATTAATAGCCGTGGTCATGCTGCCAAACCCACTGACCATGATTCCAAGAATCCAATAATCGGTGGCGTGTCCAACGCTGAACGCCTTGCTGGTCAGCGGCGAATAGGCGAACCAACCCGTATCAGGCGCTCCACCCATTCCATACAAGCCATCGCCGCCAATAAATGAGTAGTACAAAAGTAATCCGCCAAAGATAAACAGCCACAATCCAAAAGCATTCAAACGCGGAAACGCCATGTCGCGCGCACCAATCATGAGCGGAATTAAATAATTTCCAAAGCCCAACAAAATGGGCATGCCCACTAGGAACACCATGGTTGTTCCATGCATGGTGAACATTTGATTGAAGCCCTGCGGCGTCAACACATCGTTGAGTGGCTTGAGCAATTGCAGCCGCATAAGCGTGGCTTCAATTCCACCAATGACAAAGAAAATCAGACCAATACCGATATACATCAAGCCAAGTTTTTTGTGGTCGACCGAAATGACCCAACTATGCACGCGACTACCCAGGCCCATGTCGGCTTCGTTGATTGGATGAATGGGTGCGGTAGTCATGTGTGGCTTAGCGTAGAGTTAAAAGATAGGCGGTGACCGCATCAAGTTCTTGTGAATCAAGTTGCAAACTCGGCATGTTGCACCCTGGCTTCAGCTCTTGCGGATTATTGATCCAAGCCCGCAATGTGGCTGGATCAAGCGGCGCCACCCCCGAGGCAATGGTCTGTCGGCTCATCAGATGGGTGAGATCCGGCGCAAATTGACCATCAGAAATGCCTTTGATCGTGTGGCAAGTGGAGCAGGCATATTCTTGGAAAATGTCGCGACCCATAGCCACGGAAGGGTCGTTCACGGTTGGTGCGATTTGCGTTTGCATCCACGCGTCAAAATCTGCGGGCTTGCTGGCTACCACGCGCAGCAACATACCTGCATGTTGATTGCCGCAATATTCGGCGCATTGACCCAAATACAAACCCTCGGTTTCAGCGGTGAACCATGTCTGATTCGTGTGGTTGGGAATCAAATCCATTTTTCCTGCAAGCGCTGGCACCCACCAAGAATGAATGACATCGGCGCTTTCAAGACGAAGCCACACTGGGCGATTGATTGGGACATGCAATTCATTGGCCACAATCACTTGTCCCCCTGGCACATTGGGGTCCAAGTAGCGATATTCCCACCACCACTGATGTCCAATCACCACAACCTGCAGAGCGCCTTCGGGAGCTTCGGTGAGCTCAATAGATCGAATAGCCCGCACCGTTGTGAGCGTGAGCACAAACACAATCAACAACGGAATAATGGTCCACGCAATTTCAACTGGATTGCTGCCATACACCTGGCGTGGCTCCGCGCCGTTCTTCTGGTTTTTTTTGCGACGGTACATAATCACGCCGTACAAAATCATGCCCTCCACCACAATGAACAAACCGCCAGAAATGCCTAAAACAAGCCACGAAAGCTCCTGAATCATGCGCGCGGGTGGGCTATGCGGATCAAATATATTTGGCAAAATTGTTTGGGTCATTGGCGTGGCCGCGTCGGATGCGCCCACTGAACCTGGCGCGCAAATATCCGTGGCGCCATACACGCCAGTACCTGTAACTATGGTGAAGGCAAGCAAACAAACTGCGGAAAAGAATTTGAATGGCATTTATTTCCTGATCTGAATAGTCACAGACGGAGTGTAGCTAGTTTTTTTTAAAAACAACGAGCCATTCAAAGAAAATGCCGGTGAAAGGAATCGAACCTTCACGCCCCGCGAGGGGCAATGGATTTTGAGTCCATCGCGTCTGCCAATTCCGCCACACCGGCGGCATTTTCAAACATTCCCAAAAGTAATCACGCGTCCATCAAAAAAAAGTTGATCAAGCAAAATAACAAATCAAGCATCGCAGTCTAGTCAAGTCCGCCAAATGATCCAGCGGAATAATTCACGGAATAATTTGGGCTTTCCTTTGTGATCTGAATAGAGTGCGGATGGCTTTCCATTAAACTTGCATTGGAAATCTTGACAAATCGAGCCTCTTTGCGCAACTGCGCCAGCGTTTGGCACCCGCAATAGCCCATGGCGGCGCGAACGCCGCCCACAATTTGATAGGTAAAGTCCGCCAACGAACCGCGATAAGGAACGCGGCCCTCAACGCCTTCAGGGACAAACTTGCGGCTGTCCGAAATAGAGCCCTGCCCATAGCGGTCGGCGCTGCCGTCGATCATGGCTCCCTCACTGCCCATACCGCGGTAGCTCTTGAAGCGGCGACCCCTATACAAGACAAGTTCACCAGGACTTTCATCAAGACCCGCAAAGAGTCCGCCCAGCATCACGGCCGATGCGCCCGCGGCGATGGCCTTGGCAACATCGCCCGACTGACGAATGCCTCCATCGGCGATCACGGGAACATTGCCCGCGCCACTTACGCTTTGCATAATCGCGCTGATTTGCGGAACACCAACGCCCGTGACAATGCGCGTAGTGCAGATGGAGCCCGGACCAATTCCAACTTTAATGGCGTCGCAACCGGCGTCGACCAGGGCCTTGGCGCCTTCGCTGGTTCCAACATTTCCCGCCACCACTTCTATTTTATAACGCTTCTTTAATTCCTTGACGGTATCAATGACATTCTTGCTGTGGCCATGCGCGGTATCCACAACGATCAAATCAACATCGGCCGCCAGCAGCGCCTCCACGCGCTCATATTGAGCCACGCCAATCGAAGCTCCAACGCGCAAGCGACCGCGCGAATCGCGGCACGCCACGGCGTGTTTTGAGAAATTTTCCAAATCGCGCATGGTGATCAATCCCGCAAGGCATCCCTTGGCGTCCACCAATAAAATTTTCTCCACGCGCCGCTGCACCATCAAACGCTCGGCCTCTTTGGATTGAATATCGGGCGGCGCTGTGACTAGATTGCCGCGTGTCATGACTTCGCCAATGGTGTGTCCATTGGGCGAGTCTAAAAATTTCATGTCACGACGCGTGAGAATGCCCACGACTTTGCCGCGGCGCGCGCCACCTTCGGTCACAGGAAATCCACTCACGCCCTGCTCGCTCATGAGTAACTTTGCCTTGGCCAGCGAATCGTCCGGCGCCAACACCACCGGATCTGAAATCACGCCATTCTCACTGCGCTTCACCTTGGCCACTTCGCGCGCCTGGCGCTCAGGCGTTAAGTTGCGATGGATCACTCCTAGACCACCCTCTTGCGCCAGGGCAATGGCCAGCGCGGATTCGGTCACGGTGTCCATCGGGGCGGAAAGAATGGGCACCCGCAACTCTATGTTTGTGGTGAGGCGCGTGCGCGTGTCGACCAAATTGGGGGTGACCTCGCTGTAGCGCGGCACAAGAAGCACATCGTCGAAAGTGAGGCCTTCGAATGAAATGCGGTCTGTCATTTGTAGACCTTCCCGCCTAGAAGCCCGATTGTCAATAGGCGCAGCGCGTAAATTATGCGCATTCCATTGGCGCCGCTCCCCGAAGCCGACAAGCCACATCGATCAATTCCCTTGTTACTCTTATCAATCCACAACCTTCTTTGGAGATTCACATGTCTGCTCCCGCATCCGCTGGCGATCCAAGTTCAAATCCAGTTCACCATGACTCTGGCACAAGCCCAGGTGAAGGCAAAAAGATTTGGGATAGTTGGCTCAAGGCCATCATTGCCATCAATGGAAGTGATTTGATTATCAAAAGCGGCATGGCGCCGCGCATTCGTCACAAGGGACAACTGCAAGCGCTGAAATGCCCCGCGGTGAGGCCCGAGGATTTATTTCAGATGGCAAAAGATGTGCTGGACAAGTCGCAGTACGATTTGTTCTGTCGCAAGGGCCAAATTGATTTCGCTTATGGATACGACCCCAAGAACCGTTTCCGCGTGAACCTGTTCATGGCGCGTGGCACCCCCAGCGTGGCGGCGCGCTTGATCTCCAGCAACATTCGCCGCTTTGAAGATTTGTATTTGCCGCCCATTCTTGGCGACATTTCAATGTCCGCCCAAGGAATGATTTTGCTTTCGGGAGTCACGGGCAGCGGCAAGAGCACCACGATTGCCGCCATGATGCAATTTGTGAACGAGCGTAAGAAGGTGCACATTGTCACTCTGGAGGATCCGATTGAATATGTCTTCACGGACGACAAGGCCATGATCAACCAGCGCGAGGTTGGAATTGATTGCGCCACATTCAACGAGGCGCTACGCGCGCTGGTGCGTGAAAATCCAGACGTGGTGCTTGTGGGTGAAATGCGCGATCACGAAACATTTGAGGCGGCTATTCGCGCCGCTGAAACCGGACACTTGGTGTTTGGAACCATCCACGCCTCCAGCGCGTGGCAGACTTTTGGGCGTATTTATGATTTATTCCCGCAATCCGAGCGCGATCAAATCTGCAAGCTTTTAGCCTTCAATTTGCGCGCCATCGTCTATCAAAAGTTGTTGCCCACGCTGCATGAGAACATTGCTCGCTTGCCCGCGCTGGAAATTCTCATCAACACGCCCGTGGTGCAAAAATATATCCTTGAGCGTCGCGAGGGCGAACTGTTGGACATCATGCGTCAAAGCGCCTCCGAAGGAATGATGGACTTCACATCAAGTCTGGTGAAACTGGTCGAAGGCGAATGGGTGCACACCAATGTTGCATTGCAGGCGACACCCAAACCAGAGGAGTTAAAAATGCGCTTGAAGGGCATTTCGTAAAGCCACATGAATGCAATGAATTTTATTCTCGCGCAAAATGTTTCCAGTGAATTTCTGCTTGACCCCATCAAGCCCGTGTTTCTTTTTGTGACCGCGTTGTTCGGGTCCATGATTGTTTCAATGCTTGTCAAGGATATTCATAAATGCGGATTGCCCTCGCACAAGTGGCATGCCATTTTGATTGGCGGACTGACTGCGGGCTTTTTAGCCGGAATTGCAGTGCCAACCTTTTGGATCAGTTGGCCGGCGCAAATCATCATCACGGTGGGTCCAATTCTTTGGTATTGGAAAAGCCGCAACGAGGTCGTTCCTGACAAGCAGAAGTTTGTCATTGGTGGCGACAAAGTGCGCGCGTTCTTCAAGAAGCGCGGAACAACCAAATCCCTGGCGGGGGCGCAACTTTCCTATAAAGATTTCAACAAAAAAGACCGCCCCAATCCAGCGAAAAATGATCCAATTTTGCCGGCATTTCAAGCCGCGGACGCCTTGCTTGGAAATGCCATTCAAAAGCGCGCATCCCGCTTGGACTTGGTGTTGAAGCCCGATGGCGTGAACGCGGCATACACCGTCGATGGCATTCGCAGCAAATCCGACTGCGCCACTCCAGAGATCACCACTGCCATGATCGATTTGCTTAAAAGTCTTGCCGGACTTGATGTGAAAGAGCGACGCAAACGCCAAATCGGATCGTTCTTCGTCGTGCATGAAGAAAATATAATTCCAATTTCAATGACCATCGCAGGTTCATCCGCGGGACAGCAAATGCGGATTGATTTCAACCGCGCCGCAACCATGATGCGAACCATTGCTCAGGTTGGTTTTTTACCCGCGCAAGAAAAGGCCGTCCAAAACATCATGGATCCCATGGCACGCGGCGGCGTGGTGCTGCTTGGTGCCGCGCCTGGCAACGGATTGACTTCCACTTGCTTGTCCATGCTGTCAGGACACGACGCGTTCACCGCCGCGGTCAAGACACTAGAAAAAAATCTGATTCAGCGACTCGATGGCGTTGACCATCAAGTGTGGGTCGCCACGCCCGGCGGCGTTGATTATTCAACGCAGTTGCAATCCATCATTCGACGCGGCCCCGATGTGGTGTATGCGGATGACCCAAACGAAATAGGTGTGGGCAAACTCATTGCCGCGCCCAACAACACCGATATTCGCTTTTATGTGGCTTTTCCAAACGATGGCGTCGCGTCGATCATCTCCGAATGGACCCGCACCGTTGGGCAGGCCAATACTGCGGCGGCTCCATTGCGATTGGTCATTGCGCAAAAGTTATGCCGCAAATTATGCGTTGCTTGCCGCGTGGGCTATCAACCCTCCCCAGAGCAATCTAAAAAACTTGGCATTGCCGCGGGCAAAAAAGTTGAATTGTTCAAGGCCAGTGGCAAAGTGCAAATTCAAAACAAGGTTGTGGACTGTCCCATGTGCAACGGCACGGGATATGTTGGACAAATTATTATCAGCGATATTTTTGTTGTCGATGACGAAGCGCGCGCGTTCTTGATCAAGGGCGATTTGAAGAGCGCGTACAACTCATCCCGTATGCGCAACAAGTTGCCTGGCATGCAAGAGGCGGCACTGCTTCGCGTGCGCGATGGCACCACGAGTCTTGAAGAGGTGATTCGCATACTTTCACCCGCGGCCACCAAACCCGCGGCGAAACCACCCGCAGGTGCGGCGCCAACCTCCGGCGCAAAACCAGAAACAAAACCAGCGGCCGCTCCCAGCGCCGCCAAACCAACAACGCCCGTCAATAAGCCAAAGGCCGCACCATGATCTTGTCAATTCTTGTCACACTGCTTGTTCTGCTGATCGCCTATTGGTGGGGTAATCAAGGTCTTTTCGACTCCTTTATTCACTTCACATGCGTGGTGATCGCGGGCGTCTTGGCGTTCGCTTTGTGGGAGCCAATCACGGTTGGCTTTCTTCTCAATGGAGGCGGCTTTGATAGTTACGCGTGGGGCGTAACGCTGGGATTTATGTTTTTAATCTTGTTGTTCCTGCTGCGCGTGATCATCGATCTTTTCACGCCCAAACGACCAACGCTGCCACGCTGGGTCAACTTGTCATTTGGCGCGGTGCTTGGGTTGTTCAGTGGAATCTTGACCATGGGCATCACGCTGATCGCGATTGGACATATCGCATCGACCACCGAAATTTTGGGATATACAGGCTGGGTGCGCTCGCCAGATTCAAATGGCCGCCCGCTACAAAGTTCGCCCAACTCTCCCCCCACATTGGTTATGGGTTTCACCCAAGGCTTCTTCAACATGTTGTCCAATGGAAGTTGCTCGCCACTCATGGGCAATACCTCTATGGCTTCATTGCGACCAGCGGTGGCGCAAGACGGTGGCAGCTTGTTCAAGGATTCGCTTCGTGAGGGCCGCGGCAATTCCACATTGGCTCCAGGAACCTTCACCGTGGACGGATTTTATCATGATCCCAAATATGTCCTGCGCAACAACACCATGGGCGCCTATGCCGTCATGTTGACATTGCAGCCCGCGTCATTCGATCGCGGCGGCTCCTACAGCATGTCCTGTTCGCAAGCCCGATTGATCGCCCCCACCGCCAACGGCGCCATCGCTGAATTTCCAATCGAATTCAGTCAAGAGAAAAAAACCAACGATGGTCGCGCCATGATTCGCTACACCTTTCAAACGGCCACATCAACCGCGTCCTTGGAGGATTCAAGCGGAGAGGGAAAAATTTGCCTGATCTTCGCCGACAAGCCTTTCAAATCCGCCGCCCCAACCATGCTGTTGGTCAAGGGACTGCGCATGACTTTGCCGACGGTCAATCCAAACGCGCTAGCGTTGGGGCAAGCGGTTGAAAATGCGGGTCAGAAAATTGCAATTGCACCCGACGATAGTGCGCCCTCCATTCCTGCAAGCGAGCTTCGCATTGACAACCAACTCAGTTCAATTGTTCTGAGTAAAAATAGTTTGCCTGGCACGCTGAAAGAGGAAAATGGAAGCCTGAACGCTGGAGCTGCCACGCGGATTACAAAAAATCCGCAGGCTAAGGGCGATGTCAGAAGTATTGCGCAAAGCAACGACGAAAAGATTGTCAAACTCACCGTGTCCCGTGAAACCATCGCGGATTTGTTCAATGTCGATAAAACCAGAAAGGTTGCCGAAGCCGTTGGATTGAAAGGTGTGCCCACATTGATGGATCAAAATGGAAATTTATATGAGCCGTTTGGATACATTTGGGTGAATACAGTCAACGAGGAATGGGAAATTTATTTGGAAAAACCAGACGCGGGATTTACGGTCAAGCAATTACAACGTGGCAGCGAAGGCTATATCGATGTGTTGTACCGGCTGCCAATTGGCATTGAAATTCAAATGGTCATCTTGCGTGATCCAAGTCTGCCCTTGAGTAAAGCCAAGATTCTTGGCACCACCCAATTGAAAGTGGAAGGCTCCGGCAAGGCCAACTAAATGCGTTTGCGCACGCCGCTTTGTATGCGCGCTGTTTATTTGGAAACGGCAGCCGTCTCCTTGCTCTTTAACCAGCGCTCCACCCAGTGAATGTCGAAGTTGGCGTCCTGAAATTCCGGGCTATCCATGATGCGTTTATGCAGCGCAATGGTTGTGCGCAGAGGTCCAATCTTGAACTCGTTCAACGCTTGGCGCATGCGCGCAATAGCAGCGTCACGCGTTGGTCCATGCACAATCAACTTGCCAATCATGGAGTCGTAGTTGGAGGGAATGCGGTAGCCGGCGCGCGCGTGGCTGTCCAAGCGAACGCCTGGTCCACCAGGAGCTGAAAAAGTTTCAATGAGACCGGCTTGCGGCATGAAATTTTTGTCGGGGTCTTCGGCGTTAATGCGGACTTCAATGGCGTGTCCGTGAACTTGAATATCCTGCTGCCGAATAGGCAATGGCTCACCGGAGGCCACGCGGATTTGCATTTGCACAATATCCACGCCTGTGATCATTTCCGTCACGGGGTGCTCCACTTGCACACGGGTGTTCACCTCAAGCATGTAGAAATCCTGGTGCTTGTCCATGAGAAATTCAACCGTGGCCGCGCCGCAATACTTCGCGTTGCGGATCAGGGCGGCCGCGCTTTCGCAGACTTTCATGCGCTTGGCTGAATCAACGCCAGGGCTTGGCGCCTCCTCGACCAACTTTTGATGGCGACGCTGGCTGGAGCAATCGCGCTCGAACAAATGGACAGAGTGGCCGTGGTTGTCGCCAATGGTTTGCACTTCGAAGTGGCGGGCGTTCTCTAAATACTTTTCAACATAGACGGTTCCATTGCCAAACGAGGCCAGCGCTTCTTGGCGCGCTTTCTCCACATTTTCGCGCAGTTCGGCCTCGCTGCGCGCCACGCGCATTCCGCGGCCACCTCCACCGGCACTGGCCTTGATGATGACTGGATAGCCAATTTCGTTGGCTACTTTGACGGCCTCCTCAAGATCCTCAATACCCCCTTCTGTGCCCGGAAATACGGGAGTTCCTGACTGGCGCGCCATGCGCTTGCAATTCACTTTGTCACCCAGCAAATTCATGGCCTCGGGACTTGGTCCAATGAACGAAATGTTGCAATCGCGGCAAACCTCGGCGAAGTGCGCGTTCTCCGACAAGAATCCGTAGCCCGGATGAATTGCGTCAGCGCCCGTCACTTCCGCGGCCGCGATCACGCGCTCAATGCGTAAGTAACTTTCCTTGCTGGCCGCCGGACCAATGCACACCGCCTCATCGGCTTGCTCAATCCACGGGGCACCACGATCCGCAAGGCTGTACACGCACACTGGACTCACGCCCAACTCGCGACAGGCGCGAATCACTCGCAGCGCAATCTCTCCTCTATTGGCAATTAGAATTCTTTTAAACATGATGGTGTAGTGGATGTAAGAATTGTGACATTGGAAATTTTGTAAGGAGCAAATGGGTGAGCAACATCATTGCGACTATGCCGAACATTTAAGTGGGTCGCACTAGGAAAATCGCCTGGCCAAACTCCACGGGGTCACCGCTCTTGACAAGAATTTGCTCAATGATGCCCGTGGTGCTGGAGTTGATCTCGTTAAAGATTTTCATGGCTTCAATCAGGCAAACCACGGTATTGGGTCCCACGCTTGCGCCCACGCTGACAAAGGCGGGCTTGTCTGGCGAGGCCGAAGCGTAAAATGTTCCAACCATCGGGCTTTCAATTTTCACCAGGCCAGCCGTCACATCGATCGCAGGCGCGGGATTGCTTGGCACTGGAGCGACCACCGGAATCGTTTGTGCCACCGGTGCCGTATTGGCCATGGGAGCCGCGGAAATCGCCTGCGCCAGCCCTGGCGGTGCGTGCATGATTTGTGGCGCGCTATGAATGTTGGGTCGGCGAATAGTGACCTGCTCATCTTTGTCACGAAGATCTAATTCCAACAGCTCGTTGGCGGTCATAAGGCGTATGAGTTCTTTCAGCTTTCGTATATCAATCATTGGGTTAATCCTTCTGATTCCGAATATGAACAACCATAGAATTGTAGCGAAAACATTCGCAACATGCTGCGATCGTGTTCCCTTCTTGCAAGGATTTGTAATTGCAGCGTTTAGATTAGGCACGCAGGGCGATTGGCCGGGAAAGTATTTCCGCCATAATCACGCCTTGGCGCAGGCTTTGCGGATTCAGCATTCGCTTTGGTTTCAAGGCCTGTCCTGTCTTAGCCATGGGCCCAATTCGCTGGCTGAGTCGGCTGCTAAGCAATGAATCAATGGCGCTGATTGGTCTTTGGGTTGACTGGCCGAGCGCGCTCGTGACAGGAATGCTGGAGTTGCCGGGGGCTATTGCAACTGTGGGTGTGCCAGTGGATTGACCTGCACTGTTGCCAGAAGACGACGGCTTCGGCGCAAAGTCGGTGACTCCAATTGGTTTCTGCTGTATGCGCAGTGTCTTGGCTGGATTAGGTGGGACGGCAACAGGCGCGGAAGACAGGCGCAATGAAACATAATTTCCTTCCTCATCCACTAGACCAAGCGCGCGCGCTTGATCGGCGAATTTGCGGGCTGCCAGTTCAAGACTGGTTTGCGTCGACGCTATTCGAGATCTTAGATTGACCGCGGGTGAATCTATTGTTCGGGAAGCCGGCTGCAACTGTGGCGAGCCTGGTTTTGTATTCTCTAGGTTTGGCTCAACCTTGGGCTTGGAAGAAAACTTCTTGATCAAGAAATTGATAATGCCAAGCACCGCAAGAAGAATGAACATGTTTGACATGTCATAATCATAGCCGATCACATGGTGTTGATAGCGTCACCCCACATGGGTAGGCAAAGCGGACTTGCCGCAAGATGTTCCACCATGCGAAATGGAACATTGAAGATGGGCTGCAAAATGTGCGGCGTAAGAATGTCGCGCGCAAGACCGCAGGCGGCCACTTTGCCCTGGGAAAGCGCCACCACATCATCGGCAATGGCGCCAGCGAATGCGAAATCATGCGTGGCCACAAGCACCGCCAAGCCTTCTTTGGCACAGTGGCGCAATTCACTGGCAAGAGTGCGGGTCCAACTTGGATCGAGCGCAGAGGTTGGCTCGTCCACGATCAACATGTGCGTTTGCTCCGATTGCTGCGCCAACGCGCGGGCAAATGCAACTCGATGTCGCTGCCCCTCGGAAAGATGCCCCACGAATTCATCGGCCAACGCCTCAATGCCAGTGCGCCGCATGGCCTGGCGGACGCGCGCGTGGTCAGGGCGACGGGAAACTTGACCTAATTCCACGGAAGTCTGAACTGAAAAACCTGCCACCGATTCAGGTCGCTGCGGCACAAACGAAATCCAGCGGGCGCGTTGCGCGGGCACCACGCTCGCCAGTTCTTGATCAGTTGAGGCGGATCGTTCTAGGGACAACTGGGAACGCGCAGTGGTCAACACATCCGAAAGCTGCCCAAGAGGCTGAGGCAATCGAAAGCGAGCGCTTCCAGTGACCGCAGGCAACAAACCCGCAGCGGCGCGCAGAAGCGTACTTTTGCCACCACCGTTGGGTCCAATCACCACGGTTACCGCTGCGGCTCGAAATTGCACATCAAGCGGACCCAACACAAAGTTGCCGTTGCGTATGCAAGCCTTGTCAAATGTGAACATCATCGCATCCACGCTTTCGCGGCGCCGCGGCGCAGCAAGAGAAGAAAGAAAGGCCCACCCGCAAGCGCGCAAAGAACACCCACTGGCAAGCGGCCAGTGCTGGCCGGCGCGAAGTGACGCACCGCGTCGGCGGCGATGAGCAATGCGCTTCCAGACATCGCCGCGGCAAGCACGACCACGCGGTGCCTTGGACCAACCAAAGCGCGCGCCATGTGCGGACCAATCAAACCAATAAATGCCAATGGTCCGCACAACGCCGTTGCCGCCGCAGCAAGCACGCTTGAACCCAGCACCAAAGACAGGCGCACGCGCGCCACATGAATTCCAATAGAAACACTCTCGTCATCGCTCAGCCCCATGGCGTCTAATGTTGGGCCAGCGCGAATACCCATCAATGCACCGGCAACAACTGCCAACGCCGTCACAATCACGACGGATAGGTCTGGCACCTCCGGCACGCGGCCAAGCGCCCACCCTGCGAGCGCGGGACGCATTTCAAGCGGAAGCAACCACTCAATCAGCGACGCCAACGCGGCCGCCACGGTTCCAACAATCACTCCTGAAAGCACAAGTGAAATTGGATCAATGCCGCCGCCTTTGCAGCGACCAAAGTACAACGTGATTGCTAGCGCCAGAAGTGCGCCAATAGTTGCAGGAAGAATTGCGCCACCCATGAGCAACCACGGTCCGCCAATGGCGGCTATCCAATACGCCGCCGCCACGCACGCTTGACTACCGGCCGAAAGTCCAAGCACAAACGGCGATGCCAACGGATTGCGCAAGAGCGTTTGTAAAAATAGTCCGCCAAGCGACAAGGCTGCGCCCGCAAGCAGTCCACTGATCACAGCGCCAACGCGCCACTCAATCGAATCCAAGCCTGGCCAGGCAAATGTCCACTGACCCATGCCGTCGCGGCCAACCAGAATTCGACACGCCATAGCCGCGGCAAGAAGCAGCGTCAGAAAAACCCATCCATACATTGCGCGGCGCTTGGTCATGGAGTGTTTGCACCTTGACTTAAATTGAGATTTGAATTCGGATTTGAATTCGGATTTGAATGTGAACTTGCATTTCCCATATGGGCGGCTTCGCGTTCATCAATCGACACAAGTACTCGCGTAGGTGCCGCCGCTTCCAATGTCACAGGCGATGGCGTGGGCGCGTTGGCGCCGTTGCAAAACCGCTCAATTTCTTTGCGCAATAACTGCAACCCCGTGGTCAACTCTGGTCCTGGAAGCAACAATTGCGCGGCATGAACGGTGATCAACGCCACGGATCGATTGGCGCATGCCAAGCGCAACGCCTGCTGCGATTGCGTGCCCGTGTTGTCGGCGCCAGTGATCACAATGATTGACTTTGGACGCGTGGCGAACAATTCCTCCATGGACAAATTTGGATTTCCATTGCTACTCGAAGCCAAAGTTCCACCCATGGCACACCACGCCTGCGCCAAATAGGTGTCTGCGCCAAACGCTCCAATGGGGTCACTGGAGTACAACAACATTGCCGGAGAAAGTTTTTGCGCGGCCTCGCAACGCGCCAATTCTTTGGCAAGCGCGTCCACCAAGCGTTGTGGACTGACCGGCGCGGTGAAACCAACCGCCTTCTCCACGGCAGCGGGCAAATGCCGAATGTCATTCAAACTTGTGGCGGGAATAAATTCCACTCGCCAGTTCTGAGCGCGCGCCACTTGCTCCAACTGCGCTGGCGCGCCGGATCGCGTTTGCTGAATGAAGATCAAGGTTGGCTTGGCGCGCGCAAGCGTTTCCAAATCCACATCGTTGAAGGATCCCACAATCGGAGCGCTTGATGCGCACCATGGCGTGCGCCCAACTAGCGCATTTCCCCATCCAAGGGCCACCACTGTGGCGGTCAACGCGGGTGAAAAGCTGGCTATTCGCGGCAAGTTCTCGCGCGCATCAGCCAATGGTTTTTTTGCATCTTCTGCGTGGCACGCTGCCACAACAAGCGCCATGAACATGATCAAAATTGCTTGCCGCATGCCTGCAGGGTAGCACCCATTGCGCGGCAACCTGCCGCTACACTCTCGCATTGAAATGAAACTATTTCGTTCCATGGGTCAACTGCTGCTTGGTCCCCGCGAGGAGCCCGAGCAAGTGCAAACGCGCCGAGCGCCGGACGCCGCCGCGGTAGCGACGGCCATCACTGAAATTGCCGCGCGCTTGCACCAGGATGAACACCAGCGTGAAAATATAATACCGCTGCTGCAACGCTTGCCCGAGTCGCTGCAAGCGCTGCCAGAAATCGCTCGGCAACAAGCCAAGCTGGGCGAGGCCATTGCCACATCGTTAGTTCAATCGCGTCAACGCGATCAATCCATTGAATCTATTTTGGAGCGCATCGCCCAAGGCGTCGGCCAACAAACCGACACATTTGGCTTGGTGCAACAACAATTGGATTTAAACCATCAAGCGTCGCAGCGAATTGCCGAGGCTGCGGCCACTTTGGCCCAAGGTGTTGGGGATCTTTCAAGCGGCCAACGGCGCAACTCCGACGCACTGGTGGGCTTGCTTGATCGACTGCGCGACCGCGACGAGGCCATTGGAAAGATCCAAGGGAAATTGCATTTATGGCTGGTCTTTTGCACGGCATTGGCGTGTGGCTCCATGATTGCCTGTCTTTTGCTTGCGTGGGCGGCTCTTCGCGCGTTGACATCGACATGATGGATAGGGCGTGTACGATTACCGCCCGCACCTTGGTGGGGTGGCAGAGCGGTTGAACGCATCCGACTTGAAATCGGATAGGCCCGTAAGGGTCTCAGGGGTTCGAATCCCCTCCCCACCTTTTTGCCGCAATGCGCGGCTGACTGCAATGCGGGCAGTGCGCCAACAATAATTTGGAAATTTTTATTTTTGAATGACGGCTGGCGCAACAGTTGGCGCAACAGTTGGC
>SXGQ01553320.1_pt1 | contig 55255 bp, 49 predicted proteins | sample 3178371 | NCBI WGS metagenome assembly SXGQ01 (sample SAMN11356859, study PRJNA531348) | freshwater metagenome | isolation source: freshwater sample F1-20 | place: China: Fuxian Lake, Yuxi | collected 2017-12-25
GTTCAGCGGAATCGACTGGATGCCCGACGAACCGGTACCGATGACAGCAACCCGCTTGCCGGTGAAGTCGACGCCCTCGTGCGGCCAACGCCCGGTCACGTAGACGTCGCCGCCGAATCGGTCGGTGCCCGGAATATCAGGCTCCTTGGGAACCGACAGACAGCCGGTCGCCATCACGTAATGACGACAGGTGATCTTCTCGCCGGTCGATGTATGGATCGTCCACTTCTTGGCGGCGTCGTCCCACGCGGCTTCTTCGACCTTCACCTCGAAGTCGATGCCCGAATAGAGGTCGTGCTTCTTCGCGACATATTGCGCGTAGCGGAGGATCTCGGGTTGGGCCGCGTGCTTCTCCGACCACGTCCATTCGTCATGGAGTTCGGGGTCCCAGGTGTACTGATAATCGGTCGTCGCGATGTCGCAACGAGCACCTGGATAGCGATTCCAGTACCACGTGCCGCCCACGTCGTCGCCGGCCTCGAGGACGCGCGACGTAAAGCCCTTCTCACGGAGTTCGTGCAACAAGTACATGCCGGCGAAACCGGCTCCGACGACTACCACATCGACATCGGACTTGCCCATGGCTCAGTTCCCCCCGCACCCGACCCCCACGGCCGGATGCTGGTACAACTCTCGCAGATCGGGTCACCCGCACTCAACACGGGCCGACCCCACCGGACTATTCGCCGATCAGTTCCTTGCGCAGTTCACGCTTCAGGAACTTGCCACTGGCGTTGCGCGGAATCGGCTCACCCCGGAACCAGAAACGGGCCGGGATCTTGTGCTTGGCGAGGCTCTGGGCGAGGAACGCCCGCAGATCGTCTTCGGACACCGACTTGCCGGGCTGAAGAACGATGCACGCCGCAACTTCCTCACCGAGGCGTTCGTCGGGGATGCCGAACACCGCCGCTTCGGCGATGGCGTCGTGGCGGTAGATCACGGCCTCGACTTCGGAGCAATACACGTTCTCACCACCACGGATGACCATGTCCTTCGCGCGGTCGACGATGTAGATGAAGCCGTCCTGGTCGATACGGGCGATGTCGCCGGTGTTGAGCCAGCCGTCCTTGATGGATTCGGCAGTGGCCTCGGCTCGATTGAGATAGCCCTTGATGACCACGGCACCCTTGACGCAGAGAATTCCGGTGATGTTGGGATCGCGCGGAAGTTCACGCCCCTCTTCGTCGACCAACTTGGTCTCGAGCGTCGGTACGGCCGGACCGCACGACGACGGCTTGGTGGTGTACCAGAGCGAGGTGTTGGCAGTGATGATGCCGTGGGTCTCGGTCATGCCGTAGCCCGTGGTGGGCGTACCGGTCTCGAGTTCTTTGTCGATCTTTTCGACGAGGTCGGGCTGCACCGCGGCACCGCCACCGCTGATGGCGGCGAGCGACGACGTGTCGCGCTTCTTCCAGTCGGGGTGCATGAGGAGTTCGCGTCCCATGGTGGGTACACCCGAGAAGTTGGTGCACTTCTCGCGCTCGATGAGTTCGAGCGCACGACCCGGATCCCACTTGTACATGAGGACCACCGTTCCGCCGACGAGTGTGGCCGGATGCAAGATGCAGTTGCAGGCCGTCACGTGGAAGAGCGGAGTTGGTGCCATGAAGACGGGCGGCAAGGCCGGCGGTGCCGGCGGTGCGGCGGCGAGATCACCGGCGGCCACGGCCTTGGCGATACCGGCCGAAGCGGCGGCGGTCATCGAGGCGATGTTCATGACGTTGATGACAGAGCCGCGATGGTGCAACTGCGCACCCTTCGGGAAGCCGGTCGTTCCCGAGGTGTAGAAGATCGTCGCGTCGTCATCGGGATCGATGTCGGCCGGCGGGAGCGCGCCCGGGTCGGCCTTGGCCATCACGTCGGTCCAGCGCACTCCGCCCGCCGGAAGATCGCGCTCACTTCGCACCGAGATCACCGGAATGTCGCGCTTGGTGGGGACCTGCTGGTAGCGCTCGAGGCGCTCGTCGTCGACGATCAGCACTTTGGGTTCGCTGTCGCCCAGCGCGTAGTCCATCTCGACCGGAGTCCACCATGCGTTCATGCCAACGCTGGCCGCACCGATCGAAACCGTCGCCCAGTAGGTGACGACCCACTCCGGATAGTTGCGGGTGGAGATCGCCACGCGATCACCCCGCTTCACGCCGTTGTCGACGAGATATTGAGCGAGCTTGCGCACCTGCGCGTGAACCTCGTTGTAGGTGTACGACTCGTCTTCGTAGACGATGTACTTCTTGTCGCCGTGCACCGCGGTCATCTCCCAGACCACGCGCATGTTGGGCGGAGCGGCGGCGAAGGTCTTGAGTTGTTGACCCCTCACCTCGATCGTCGTGACCGCAAATGGCGATCCGGGTCCCTCGATTTCCTGACGGGCGGCGATGTAGTGCTTGATCACCCTCCCATCGTGGCCGAGCGGGTGTCGGAACCGCAACGCAGGAACTCGGTTTCCGCCGAAATCGACCCCTAACGGACCCTTCGTCGGCGACCCTCCGATCTTCTACGCTGACAACCGAGACGGGGGTCGACATGGCATACGGAGCCGAGCGGATCGAGAGCGAGCCGGTCAGGGACTGGGTGAGCGACTGGGACTGGCTGGACGACGGTTGGGGCGAGAACGCCATCGAGATCTGGAACGACGTCCGCGAACAGTGTCCGGTGGCGAGCACCGAGCGTTACGGCCGGGCCTTCATGCCGGTGACGATGGAGGCCGTGCGTACCATCGCCCACGACACCGAGAACTTCTCGTCGATCTGGGTGGCCGTGGCCCGGCCCGATGCCCCGCGACGCCCGGCACCGCCCATCACCAGCGATCCGCCTGATCATCTCGGACATCGACGTCTGATCCTTCCTGCGTTCAATCCGAAGGCGATGGCGGCGATCGAGCCCGAGATGCGCAGCTTCTGTCGGCGGCTGATCGCCGACATCGGCGACTCCGCCACTGCCGACGCGGCCGAGCAGTACAGCCAGCACATTCCGGTGCACGGCATCTGCATCGTCACCGGGCTACCCGAAGAAGATGCCGATCTCTTCCGCGACTGGATCTACCGAAACTTCCAGTTGGCACCGAAGGACAACGCCATCCGCGCCCAAGTCGCCACCGAGATGACCGAGTACATCGACGTGTTGCTCAAGGATCGACTGAAGATTCCCCAGGACGATCTGCTCACCGTGGTCGCCAACGCGGATATCGATGGCCAGGAAATCGACTGGGACGTGAAGGTGGGTTACATCCGCCTCCAGATCATCGCTGGCATCGACACGACGTGGAGCGCCATCGGTTCGGGACTCTGGCACTTCGCGCAACACAACGATCAGGTGCAGCGTTTGATCGCCGTGCCCAACGAACACGACCTCTGGTCGGAGGCGACCGAGGAAGTGCTCCGCTACTACGCACCAGTCACGATGGCGCGCAAGGTCATCAACGACGTCGAGGTGTCGGGCTGCCCGATGCACGCCGGCGATCAGACCCTCGTGACGTTCCCGGCCGCCAATCACGATCGGAAGGAATTCGAACGCGCCGACGAGTTCATCCTCGACCGCAAGAACAACCGGCACGTGGCTTTCGGTTTGGGTATTCACCGGTGCGCCGGTTCGAACCTGGCGCGGCTGGAGATGATCGTGGCGTTCCAGGAATGGTTGCGCGCGTTCCCGAAGTATTCGCTCGATCCGAGCAAGAAGGTCACGTGGGCGAACGGACAGGTCCGCGGCCCGCGCATCCTCCCCGTCCTCACCAACGGCTGAGTCCTCGGCGACTCAGGCGAAGTCGAGAGCGCCGCGGTCGACGGCGCGAGCCAAGTCGAGACGCGACGTCGTATTCGTCTTGGCGTAGATCCGAGTCAGGTACACCTCGACGGTCTTCACGCTGTAGTGCAGTGATGACGCCACCTCTTTGTTCGTCATTCCCTGGGCCACCAACTTGACGATCGCAACTTCGGCGTCCGTGAGGCCGTCCGCTCCGTTCTTGGGCGAACGTGGCACCGACACGCCCAGGCGACGAAGTCCGGCCAGAGCGTGTTGACGCCACGGCATGGCCCCGAGCGTGTCGAACACGTCGCGGGCACGCTCGAAGTTGTCGCGAGCGTCCACTCCGCACTCGGCCAACATCAACCGGCCGCGTCCGACTTCGAAGGGATAGTTCGCTCGTTCGCCGATCTCGACCGCCCGCGCCAGCGAATCGACGTCACGGCAAACCGTCCCGTATCCGAGATTGGCCCGACAACCGACATACGAGAGGGTGGATTCGGCCCACCCGGAACGCAACTCGGCCGCGACACGACCCGCATCCTCCGAGCGCCCAGCGGCCAGGTGGCAATACGCCAACTCTTCGAGGATCAGGTGACTCTGACCGTGGATCGAGAGCCGACGTCGAGTGTCGAGGAGACTCTCGAGGCGTTCGATCCCCTTGTCCGGATCGCCGCACGCACGGTCGACTCGAGACAGTACCGAGTCGACCGTGGGCTTCATGCCGTGCGCCGGGGTGAACATGGTGCGCGCCAGTTCACGAGCGGCCCGCACATCTCCTCGTTCGACGAGGATCAAACAGGGGTTGGCACGAAGAAATGCCTCGACGATGCGAATGCCCTGCGACTCCATCTGCCACAGAAGATCGTCCGAGTAGCTGAGGGCGTCGTCCCACTGGCCATGAACGACCTGCAGCGTGCAGACCGACGTCTCGAGCAGAGCACTCAAACTCAGATTCGACCGCGCTGTATCAGTGGAGTCGACGCGATCGATCGCCGCCTGCACCGCCTCCATGTCCTCACACGTGAGATGAACCATCGCAAGGAACGAATCCGTGGCGAACCGCACCGGCTCACTCGCCAGGGGACGAAGATCATCGAGGATTCTGATCCCCCTCTCGACAACATCGAATCGATCGATCGTCGACGCATGGAACAAGTCATGAGCGAAGGTGACCGTCTCCTGCGTGCCGATCGCCGGCTCGAAGTCGAGGAAGTGATCGCAACGACCCGGCTCCTGCGTCCCCAACTGGGCGCGGAAGTGCTCGTACTGCGCCTGCACACTCAAGGGCAACTCGACGACTTCGCCTTGACTTTCGATGAACGAAATAGCGCCATCGAGATCGCCAGAGATGTACAGGCTGTTCACGACGTCGCTGATCGTGCGGTCGCGTAGACGCCCGGGTTCGAGTCCTGCCAGCGCCACCTCGGCTGCCTTCACCGTCTCGATCGGACGCGACGCTCGGAACAGCGCATGGGCGCGTTCGGCGGCCAACGTAGCGGCCTGCGGTGAACCGTCCGTCACCAAATTCGCGGCTCGCTCGAACCACGACGCCGCCACCAAGGGTGCAACCGATGCGACGCGATGTCCGGCGTCCACGAGAATTGAGATCGCCCGTTGATCACCACGCTCGGCGCTGGCTGCGACGTGAGCGGCGAGGTCCGAACTGTCGACATACGCTCCGCGCTCTCTTTCGGCCATGAAGAATTCGGCGATCGATCGATGGAGCCGGCGCTGCTCGGCCGGACCGATGTCGTCATACAACGCATCACGCAACAGCGAATGCGTGAACGTGAAACCACTTCGACCGTCGTGGCGCAACAGGCCCGCCGACACCAGGCGATCGAAGCACTCGCGGACATGAGTCTCCGGAATTCCACTCACTGCAGCAATCGTGGCGAGTCGTGCGACTTCGATTCGACCGAACGCCGACAACACGCGAGCGACCTGAGTATCGACGCTTCCCACTTCGAAGAAGCGGTGGATGAGCGAAGTGTGTGAATGAGGAATCCGCTCGCTGTTCACGAGGTGAGCTCGTGACGACGAACGACGAATCCGATCGCTCTGGATCAGGCTCCGCACGACTTCCAACGTGAAGAATGGATTGCCCCGCGAACTCTCGAACACGAACGATGTCAATTCGTCGTCGGGCATGGTGCCCAGAAGTTCGAGAACGACCGACCGTGTCTCTGACATGTCGAGCGCCGTGAGATCGATCACCGCACCCTGATCGGCCCGCTCGAGAAATCCGACCACGTCCGGAACACGCGTCGATACGTACGCGCCATGTATTCGAGCTGTGCCGAGGAGCAAGGTCCGGGTGCGGCTGAACGTGCGCGAGAGCCGAGTGAGCAACGCCAACGAATCGTCATCGGCGAGATGCAGATCATCGGCCACGATCACCAGCGGCGACTGCGCGGTGAGCCCGCGAACCAGTCGATCGGCGAGTGTGACCACACTGTTGCGCCGTCCCGATTCGCCACCGGTCGATCGGCCGATTTCAGCCCTGATCTCGCCAACCAGATCGGAGACGGCATCGGGCCGGTCACCCGGCAGATCGTCGACGAGCCCGCTCAAGAGCGCATACGGAACGCCGGAGTCGAAGGTGCTCGACTGCGTGGCCACCACCATCGCGCCCATCGCAGCGGTCCGGGCCCCGACCTCGGCCACCAGACGTGACTTCCCGAGCCCCCCGGCACCCAGAACGAGAGCGGCGGCGCCACGACCCACTTCGGCCTGTTTGAACAGACCGATGATTCTGGCCAATTCGGCCTCGCGCCCGATCAATGGCGTGCGCGAGGCGATGTCGTCGACTCGCCCGGTCACTTCCCCTCCCCGCCGGCAACCCTAGATCGGCGGGAACCCTACCAATAGGGGAATCCCTACTACCCCCGGCCGGCCCGACCGCCAAGACTGTTGGCGATGGCGATCACCGCCATCGGAGGGGTAGACGGAATGACGCGGATCGTTCTCGATCTCGTGGGCGACGTACGGAGAGACCATGCTCCGACGCCCGTCCAGGGATCGCTCACGATCGAGGATGGCACGGTGAGTCCCTTCGTGGGCTGGGCCGAATTACTCGTCCTTCTCGAAGCGTCCATCACCACCACTCACGACACGACGCGCCCGGATTCGACTCCGTGACGCAGGAGGGGAAACACATGAAACGACTCACGAGTACGTGGCGACTCGCCGCGGTTCTGAGTGCTTCGGCTCTCATCGCCGTGGCCTGCGGTGGCGACGACGACTCCGGCTCGGCTCCGGCCAGCGAAGCACCCGCGGCCAGCGAAGCGCCGGCGGCGAGCGAGGCACCCGCGGCCAGCGAAGCGCCGGCCAGCGACATCGATCGCACCGGACAGACCATCAAGGTGGGCTACGTCAACAACGACGCGCTCTCCACCGCGTTCCGTATCGGTGGCCAGACGGCCATCGACTTCATCAACGCCAACGGCGGAATTCACGGCGCGACCATCGAAGTCGTCGAGTGCAACGCCGACGGTTCGCCCGAAGGTTCCATCAACTGTGCCAACAAGTTGATCGAAGAGGGTGTCGCGATGGCCTACACCGGACTCGACGTCGGATCCGATGCCGCCATTCCGATCTACTCGAGCGCTGGCATCCCGTACATCACCTCGAACGGTTGGGGTCCCGTGCAGGAGAACGATCCGATCGCCACGATCCTTCACGCTGCATCGGGTTCGTACTTCCTCAACCCGCTCTCCTACTTCAAGGATCAGGGCATCTTGAAGACCGGCACATTCTTCGCCGACAACCCCGCCGGTCAGGCCTACCAACCGATCATCCAGGAATACTCCGAGAAGCTCGGAATGGAGACTCTCTCGGTCATCGTCGATTCGAACACTCCCGACTTCACGACGGCCATCGCGACCCTTCAGTCGCAGGGGGTCGAAGCGCTGTGGGGCATCATGACCGAACCGAATTGCATCGGCTTCGTGACGGCCGCTCGACAGATCGGCTTCACCGGTCCGATCTTTGCCGGGTCGTGCTCGTTCTACATCGGCGTCCTCCAGGATCAAGCCATCGGCACGCTTACTCAAGCCGACCTGTATCTCTACGACGCGTACGCCGATGCGCCGGCCGACATCCAAGCTCGTCTCGACGAATACGCCAAGGTGATGACTGACGCTGGTCACGCCGACGAACTCGGCGGATTCGCTCAGGCCGTGTACGGCGCGTGGATGGAACTCAAGAACGTCCTCGAAGCGATTCCGGGCGACCAGGAGATCACTGCTGAGTCGATCTTGGCCGCGATCAACGGTGGTTCGACGTTCCCCGGTTGGTTCGGCCCCGACCTGAAGTGCGGCTCCAAGATCTGGCCGGATGCAGCTCAGGCCTGCCACGCAACGAATGCTGTGTACGAGGTCATCAAGAACGACGACGGCACATTCGGTCGCAAGTTGGTTGGCGACTTCAAAGACGCCGCCTCGATGCTCGGCTGATCGACGCAGGAGTAGCCCGGTCGGCCGACCGCGCCGACCGGGCTATTTTCTTTCACGAGGGGGAACGTGCAGCAGTATCTGTTATTCGTCTTGATCGGCCTCGGGGCCGGAACGATCTACGCGGCACTCGCCGCGGGAGTCGTGGTCGTCTACCGCGGCACTGGGATCATCAACTTCGCCGCTGGCGCCATGGGCATGTGGAGTGCGTACGCCTTCGCCGAGATGACCGACAACGGCGACCTCATCCTCCCGGTTGCGATCGTTCCCCACCGAGTCCATCTCATGGACGATCCGCCGTTCACTTTGGCCCTCATCGTCGCGTTGGCGTCAGCGGCCCTCATCTCCATGCTCTGCCACTTTCTCGTTTTCAGGCCGCTTCGAACCGCGCCGATTCTCGCCAAAGTGGTTGCGACGGTTGGTGTCCTCATCACTCTTCAATCGCTCGTCGTTCTGCAGCTGGGCAGCGACGGACGTGTGGTCAGCCCGATCCTTCCGAGTGAAACGGTCACCCTCGGAAGCCTGTCGTTCCCGCGCGATCGACTGTGGCTCGCCGGAATCGTTTCGTTGGTCGGAATCGCGCTGTGGGCGTACTTCAAGTTCTCGAAGATCGGTTTGGCCACTCGCGCCGGCGCCGAGAACGAGCAAAACGTCTCGCTGGCCGGATTCTCGCCGCAGTTCCTCGCCGGACTCACGTGGCTCCTCTCCGGTTTGACCATCGGTCTGGTGCTGGTTCTCGCGTCGCCGACGACTCCACTCAATCCCGCTAACTACACACTTGCGGTGGTTCCGGCTCTCGCCGCCGCTCTCATCGCACGGCTGCAGTCGATCGGCATCGCCGTGATCGCCGGACTCGGACTTGGCTCGTTCCAATCGGTGATCCAGTTCACGAGTTCGAAGTCGTGGTGGCCGTCCTGGGCGAAATCCGGCATCACCGACGCGGTTCCGTTCATCGTGATCGTGGTCGTGCTCTTCTTCGTCGGCCGATCGTTGCCCAACCGTGGCTCGATGAAGGTCGATCCACTCCCGAAAGTTCGCATTCCAACCGGAAGCAACTGGCGCATCGCGCTGTGGGGCGCGATCGGAATCGTCGCGATGGCGCTACTCGGTGGTGGCTACCGATTCGGTCTCATCACCAGCCTCACGATGTCGATGATCACCCTGTCGGTTCTCGTGCTCACCGGACTCGTCGGACAGATCTCGCTCACCCAGGCCGCCCTCGCCGGATCGTCCGGATTCATCCTCTCCAAACTCGCCGACGGCGCCGGCATCCCGTTCCCGTTCTCGGGAATCATCGCCGTCGTCATCACGATGTTCATCGGCGTGATCATCGGAATTCCCGCTCTACGTATTCGTGGCGCGCAGTTGGCCATCGTCACTCTCGCGAGTGGCGTAGCCCTCGAGAAGTTCGTGTTCCGTAACGCGAGTTTCACGCCCACCGAAGGCAACAAGATCCCCGACCCCGAGATCTTCGGGCTCAACCTCGCCGTTCGCGAAGGACGCAACATCGCTCGGGTCGAGTTCGGTGTTCTGGTGGTCGTCGCACTGATGTTCGCGGTGTACGTGGTCACCAACCTCATCCGAAGTGGCACCGGCCGACGATTCCTCGCCGTGCGTTCCAACGAACGAGCCGCTGCGTCCGTGGGTATCAGCGTCGCATCGACCAAGCTCCAGGCCTTTGCCATCGCCTCCGCACTGGCCGGAATGGGTGGGTGCTTCATCGGTTACGGACGCGGACAGTTGTCAGCCGAAAGCTTCACGTGGCTCGTCGGTGTCTCGATCCTCGTCTACGCGTATCTGGGTGGCATCACGACGATCTCCGGTGCGATCTTCGGCGGAATCATCGCTCCTCTCGGTCTCACGTTCGTGATCGTCGACCGCAATCTCAGCCTCGGCAACAGCTACTCGCTACTCGCCGGCATCGGCCTCATCAACCAAGCGGTGTTCAACCCGACGGGAATCACTGGTGCGGTTCGCGACAACGTTGCGCGGCTCCGATCTCGCTGGAAGAAGAATGTGGCCCCCACCGATTCCGCTGTCGCAGCAACTTCGGAAGTCGCCCCGTCCACGCGTGTGGAGCGCCGCGCCATCACCTCCACCACCGACATTTTGCGCACGCACTCGTTGTCGGTGCGGTACGGCGGTGTCGTCGCCAACGACAGCATCGACATCACGGTCAAGACCGGCCAGATCGTCGGGCTCATCGGCCCCAACGGCGCCGGGAAGACGACATTCATCGATGCGATCACCGGATTCACACCCTTCACTGGTCGCGTCGAGTTCGCTGATCACGACATCACGGGTCAGAGCCCTCACGGCGTCGCGCGACTCGGCCTACGACGCACCTGGCAGTCGGTCGAACTGTTCGGCGACGTCTCGGTGGCCGACAACCTGCGCGTCTCGATGGAACGATCGAGTGTCACCACCGTCGCTCGAGACCTCCTTCTCCCCGCGCGCCGCGATGATCGGGCGCGTATCGACTCGGTTCTCGAGCGGGTCGGATTGGCCGGGATCGGCGACATGGCACCGGGTGAACTCTCACTCGGTCAACAGAAACTCCTCGGTGTGGCGCGAGCCTTGGTCGCCGAACCGTCGCTGCTCCTCCTCGATGAGCCGGCCGCCGGACTGTCGACATCGGAGACCGAATCTCTCGGACACACGATCGTCGATATCGCCAACGGCGGGACGTCGATCCTCCTGATCGATCACGACATGGATCTCGTGTTCGCCACGTGCGACTTCATCTACGTTCTCGACTTCGGTCGGATCATCGCAACGGGTACGCCCGAGCAAATCAGCAACGACCCAGCAGTGCTCGAGGCTTACCTCGGACAGGAGGATGCATGAGCCTTCTCGACGTCCACGAACTTACGAGCGGACACGGCGACGTTCCGGCCGTGCACGACGTGTCATTGCGTGTGGAAGCGGGCGAGATGGTCGCTCTTCTCGGCGCGAACGGCGCCGGCAAGACGACCATTCTTCACACCGTGGCCGGCCTTCTTCCCACCATGTCGGGCCAAGTGTCGCTCGACGGAACCACCATCAGTGGGCTCGCATCGCACAAGATCTCTCGACTCGGTTTGTCGCTATTGCCCCAAGATCGCGGGATCTTCTTCCAATTGACGGTGGCCGAGAACCTCCGTCTTCACCAACGCAGCGATGCGAGCGTGCAAGTCGACGACATCGTGAGGTACTTCCCCGCGCTCGCCAATCTCATGTCACGCAAGGCCGGGTTGTTGTCGGGCGGCGAGCAGCAGATGCTCGCCCTGGGTTGCCGCATCATCGCCGGGCCACGCTTGCTCCTCATTGACGAAATGAGCCTCGGCTTGGCACCGATCATCTTCAAGCGAATGCTGCCCGTGTTGAGTCAGATATCGAGCGAGAAGCAGATCGGCGTTCTATTGGTCGAACAGCACGTGCACCTTGCACTGAAGGCATCCGATCGTGCGTACGTTCTCAACCGTGGTCGAATCACGTTCGATGGAGCAGCGCACGAACTAGCGGCGCGACCCGAGTTCCTGGAGAGCAGCTACCTCGGTGGGTCAGCTGGCTGACGCCCCACCTTGGGGCGGACTCAGATGATTCCGTCCCACAGTGCCAGTTCATCGGCGCGCGGGTTGGACGCAACGGAGCAGGCTGAATCGAACAACAGCGTGGTGCGCTTGTTGGTGTCGTAGCGATCCCAGGCCGGCAATCCCGCGTGGTGCGGATTGCCCTTGGTGATGAACGAGACCCACGACTGGTGCACCGCATCGGCAACTGCTTGCGGGGCGTCGGGGCCGGCGAGGAACGCCGCCGCCGGGTCGGAGACGGTGTTGAACACGAAGGCCAACTCGAGCGCATGGCACGCACCGAGTGCTCCGCCAAGTAGCGGCGTGCGCCAGTCGAATCGATACGACCACACATCCTTCGTGTGAGCGAGCTGGGCCTCGGCCAAACGGATGGCCGGCACCGTGAACATGCGGTCGGTGTCGAAGGCGGCGCTGATGACGTGGGCCGGTGCATCAGGACGATGACCGCGGTACGTCTTGAGAGCGTTCTCAGCCTTCTGCGCATCACCGAACGTGGCAACGGCCATGCCGTTCACGAGTTCGTCCGAGAACATGTCGGCCATCGCCACCACGAACACGAGCGACTCCTCGAGCGTCGTACCGACGAGAATCGGAATCCCGGCGGCCGACCCGGCCGCGATCGCATCGATCGGGCGTTGAGGCAACACGTCCGTGAAGTAGGTCGGTTGCAGCGCCATGCTCGCGACGGCCGCTTCGCCAAACACGTTGGGGTCGCGTTGCGTCTGGATCTCGGTGGTCATGTCGACCTGGGCCGCGAGGAGCACCTGCGGGTCGAGTGCAGCCAGCGCCGCCGAATCGCCCGGCTTGACTCCGACTCGTGCCAAGAGATTCTTCGCGATCTTGGTGGTGGTGGGCGCACTGATGCCGTTGTGGCCGGCGCCGCTCTGCGGAATCGCCTGTTGGAAGAGACCCTTGGCCTTCGGCGACGCGAGCAGGCTGCCGACACTCATGCCACCCGCAGATTCTCCGCCGATCGTGACGCGATTCGGGTCGCCACCAAAGGAAGCGATGTTCTCCTGAACCCAACGCAACGCTGCAATCTGATCGAGGAGACCGAGGTTGCCGGAATCGGGGAACTCGGGGAACAGTTCGGCGAGGTTCCAGAAACCTTGTGCGCCGAGGCGGTAGTTGATGGTCACGCAGACGACACCGTTCTTCGCGAACGACGATCCGTTGTAGACGGGTTCGATACTGCTGCCGCCGAAGAACGCGCCACCATGGATCCAGACGAACACCGGGAGCTTCGATGCTCCCGGGTCGGGAGTCCACACCGTGAGGTTCAGACAATCGTCGCCGGCGGGCGGAAGCGGTTGACCGAACGGCGGCGGGAGCGGCGGTTGGAAACTGATGAGACCGTTCTTGGTGCCATCGCGAACTCCGTCCCACGCCGGTGCGGGCTGCGGAGCCTTGTAGCGGTTGGCGCCTCCGGTTGGCGCGGCGTACGGAATGCCGCGGAAGACATGAACGCCGTTCTCGGATCCGCCTTCGATGCGGCCCGACTTGGTGGAAACAATGACCCCCATGATGATCCCCCTCGTTCGCGCCTTGGGGCGCGGCTAACAGTCTTGCTCATGGCGAGTGTTGCCGATTCCGCCGTCCCCTTCCAGTAGGGGTTCCCCTACTTCCTTCCGCCCTGAATGGGTGCGAAACCCCGGCAAATTTGCCGGTCTGGTTCCCCAACTAGCTGTTCTTGGCGATGAAGCGGACTCCGCCGATCGTGACGCCGTCCCCGTCGCACGGCAGTCCACGCTCGGTTGCTCGTCGCATGACTTCGGCGACATCCCGCACGTTGATCTCCACGGCGTCGAGGCCCTCGCCCCTCGGACCCGCGGGAGTGAACCTCACGCAGAAGTCGACCGGGCGGATCTTGTGCATTCCACAGTTACGACCAATGGTGACGGGCAGATCCATGAGCCGACTCCATCGAGCCGACACCGCTTCCGGATCGACACAGCTCACATCGGCCTGACCGAGCGATAGCGACAACGACGTGTCGACCGCGTCACGCCACGTGGGGCCGGCCGGATGCCACGCGTCGGGTGGATCTTGTTGATCGATCTCCACGAACGTTCCGCCGGTGTCAGCCGGATGTAACTGCATGTCGGTGTAACCCGGTGCGCTGTAGTCGGCCACGATGCGGATCCCCATCTCGTCGACGCGACGGCGATGCGCAGCGAAGTCGTCGGTTTGGAAGATGAGCATGTAGCCGCCGTCGCCAGCGCGCTTGTTGAGATAACGCTCGGCTGTGGTGCCGGTGGTGATGGGCGCGACCACTTCGAGGAACTGATCGCCCACGGGGATAACGGCGTTGTGGAGTCCGAGAGTATGGATGTGCGGATCGTTGAACCCCACGCGCAGGCCGAACACCGCGCACAGGTGATCGGCCACGGTGTCACGTTCGCGAGCCACCAAGCAGATCTGGCGCAGACGAATCACCCGCCCAGTATGACTGAGCTCGACCGACCCGCGGCGACCTACGCTCGCGGCATGTCGAATCCGCAGCCGATGATCCCCGAGCAGATCGCCAACATCACCACCGACTGGCTCAACGAAGCCCTCGGACCCAATCCGAACGTGGGCCGCATCGCTTCGTTCACCGCCGAACGTCTGGGCGAGGGCGTGGGCATCCTCGGTGAACTCGCGCGACTTCACATCACCTACGCCCCCGGCGAATCCGGCCCGTCCACGATGATCGCGAAGTGTCAGTCACCCGCGCCCGAGAACCGCTTCCTCGGCGAAGTGATGGGCTTCTACTTGCGCGAGATCAACTTCTACAAAGAGGTCGCCACCTCTCTCAACATCCGTGTGCCCCACCCGTACTACGCCGACTCGGGTGCGAACGGCCTGCCGTTCATTCTTCTCATCGAAGAAATCGTCGGCGCACGATGCCCCGATCAGATCACCGGCATCACCGTCGACGAAACGCGCCGCATCCTCGACGTGGTGGCCACTCTGCACGCGCGCTTCTGGGACTCCCCCGATCTGGAGACCATGTCCTGGCTTCCACCCATGAACAATCCGCTGTACAAGTCGGGCCGCGACATGGCCATCGCGCGTCTGCCCGAGTTCCGCAGCAAGTTCGCCGACCGCGTGTCACCGGCGTTCATGGACGTAATCGAGCGTGCGTGCAACGAGTACCCGAATCTTCTCGATCATCTCGCCGCGCTCGACCACCTCACCTTCACGCATACCGACTGTCGCGCCGAGAACTATCTCTTCGGCGGATCGGCCGGGGCCGACACCGTGACCATGATCGACTTCCAACTCTCCACGCGCCACATGGGGCCATGGGACGTGGCCAACCTCGTGACCGGCTCGCTCTCGCCCGAACTCCGACGCACCTGCGAGATGGATCTGCTGCGTTCGTACTTCGACAAGGTCGTGTCACTCGGCGTGAAGAACTATTCGTTCGAGCGCTGCTACCTCGACTACAAGCGCAGCCTGCTCCAGTTGTGCACGGCCCAAGTGATCACGAGCGATCTGCAAGGTGGAAATGAACGGGGCACTCTTCTACTCGAGAATCTGCACATTCGCCCGGTGCTCGCCGCCGAAGAGCACGGCGTGGGCGACCTCCTCGACGAGTTCTGCTAGTTGCTGGGGGCGAATGCCTCCAGCATGTCCCACGGCCAGCCGAGTTCGGGCTGTGGATTGAGAGCCGACAACAGAACACCCGTTGCTCCGGCATCGATGTGTTCCTGCATCCGCGCGCGAACCTGCTCATCGGTTCCCCACGCCGTGTAGGCGTCGACCAGGCGATCACTCCCCCCATCACTCCAGTCGCCGTCGCCGAAGCCTTGCTTGCGCCATTGGCGGTGGTACGCCGGCAGGGGCAGGTAGATGGAAATCGCCATGCGACCGGCCGAACGGGCCGCCGTTGCGTCGGTCGTGACGCAACAAGGAAGCACCACATACAGCTCTTTGTCAGGCCCCAGGATTCGGCGCGACTCCGCCGTGTGATCGGGCGTCTGCATGTATGACGTGATGCCATCGGCCACTTCACGAGCGACACCCACCATCTTCGGTCCGTGCGCGGCGAGGAAGATAGGAATCTGGGGCGGAACGGGTGGAGTGTGCAGAATCGACACGTTGCGGATTCCGGTGATGTGCGTGCGCGCCAACTCGACCGGGTCCTGCCATGTGAGTCCACGCATTTCGGCGGCCGGAGGATGCGATACGCCTAATCCGTGAATGAAACGACCACCCGAGAAGTCGGCCAGCGAGCGCGCCGCCTGAGCCGACGCAATCGGGTCGCGCCCATACATGTGTGCGACTCCGGACGCCACCTTCAAAGTGGAGGTGTTGTTGAGGATGAATCCGGCCGACACGTACACCTCGCGACCGAAGATGTCGGGCAGCCAAACCGACTGGTGTCCGATCGCTTCGAGGCGTTGAACGTGTTCGATCAGCTGACTCGGCGAAAAGAAGTCGGCTGGTGTCATGACTCCGACAACGGGTGACATTGGTTCCTCCTGGCTCAGTTGCGGGTGAATCGAGGTGCGCGTCGTTCGGCAGTAGCACGAACACCCTCGGCGAAGTCGCGCGTCGCGCGAAGTCGTTCCTGCTCGCTGCGTTCGAGTTCGGTGGCGGCCGCCACTCGGTCGGCGATGTCGCCACGCAAAGTGGCCCGAATCGACTCCACAGCCATCGGCGCCGACCCGGCGATCTCGGCCGCAAGGGCCCAGGCGGCCGATTCGAGATCGTCGGGCCCCACACATCGATCGACGAGTCCGATGGCCGCAGCCTCCTCTCCGGCGAGACGCCGACCGGTGTACAGAAGTTCAGCCGCTCGCTGCTCTCCGACCAGACGCGGCAACGTCACCGACAATCCGAAGCCATGATGAAATCCGAGTCGAGCGAAGTTGGCACTCAGACGTGACTCGGGTGAGGTCACCCGGAAGTCGCACGCGAGAGCGACTCCGAGTCCGCCACCGATCGCTGCGCCGTGGACGACTGCGACGACCGGTTTGCGTGTACGGAAGAGTCGGACGGCCGCTGAATAGAGATCGCCGGTCTCGTCACTTTTCGAAGACTGGGAGAAATCGGCACCGGCACAAAAGTGTTTGCCCTCGGCCGAGAGAAGAATCACACGAGTGTCGTCGACGTCGTCGAGGTCCTCCCACGCGTCGGCGAGTTCGGCGATCATGGTGGCCGAGAAGAAATTGTTGGGTGGACGGCAGAAGACCACCTCGGTCACGTGATCGCGCGTGGTCCCGATCCGCACATACGGGGATTCCTTCATGGCGTGATCGATCGTCCGAGCACGTTGCGCCCGAACAAGTCGGCCAGGACCCGCCAGTGACGTTCTTCGGAGCGCGCGTCGTGTTGGGGGCGGTCGGTGAACGCGAACCCGTGATGTTTCCCCCAGTACCGCTCGACTCGACCCGCCACGTCGCACTCCTGCATCGAGGCTTCGAACCGATCGACCATGTCGAGCGGGACGTAGTCGTCGTGTTCGGCCGCAGCGACGTAGATCTCCCCCGTGATCTCGGGGAGTCGAAGATGTGGAGAATCCTTCTTGTCCACGTGAAGTCGGACCCCGTAGAAAGAAGCGGCCGCCTTGACGCGGTCCGCATGCTCGGCCGCATTCCAGATCGCGAACGGTCCGCTCATGCAGTAGCCGACCAAACCAGCGGTGCGTGAATTGGCAGCGGCATCTCCGTCGGCGTGGCGGAACAGCGCACCGACGTCACGCCCCGCCATCGCATTGCCAACGTTCGACATCAGCTCGCGCATCCGCTCGAACGATTCACGGCTCGTGAAGTCGAGCTCGAAAGCCGGAGTGGTCCGGTAATAGAGATTGGGCAGCATCACGTAGAAGCCCCAACTCGCAATTCGGTTGGCCATCTGATGCAACAGCGGACGTTTGCCGGGAGCATCCATCAGAAACACCACCACGGGATGTGGGCCCGGTGCAACGGGCCGAGCCACATGAGTCCCCATGGTGCCTTCACCGGTCTCGATGTCGACGTGCGTCTCGACGATCCGTTCCCCCTGGCCCATGAACGGCACCCTAGTCCTCCGGCTGGAGCAAGTCGACATGCATGTCGACTTTGCCGACCTCGACGACTACGGTGACGGCGTGGCCCATTCCACCTCCGTTACCGCGGGAATCCATCTGCCCCAAGCGGGACCTGCTGCTTCGGGCTCGGCCGTGCAACGAGCCGCTCAGCTCGCCGAGGAACTCGGTTACACCGACGTCTGGGTCAGCGACCACTTGGCGGTCCCCACCGGAGCGCCTTATCCCCCATCACCTTGGATCTACGAACCGTTCATCACTCTCGCCTGGGCCGCGGCCGTGACATCACGTGTCCGCCTCGGTACGACGGTTCTCGTCCTGCCAATGCGTCATCCGCTCGTCGTGGCCAAGACGGTCGCATCACTCGACCGCTTCAGCGAAGGTCGCGTCATCCTCGGGCTGGCGGCTGGTTGGCTCGAAGCTGAATTCGACGCGCTCGGAGTTCCATTTCGCGAACGGGGTGCTCGAACCGATGAGGGAATCGCCATGTTGCGTCGTCTCTGGACGACCGATCACATCACCGACGAATTTCCGGTGCACGACTCCAGCTACGCATCGATGCGAGCTCTTCCTCAACCTGCTGCTCATCTCCCCATCTGGGTCGGCGGTCACGCCGAGCCCGCCCTGGCGCGCGCTGTACGCGTGGGAGACGGCTGGCACGGTGCATTTCTCTCGGCCGAGCAAACCAAATGGCGCGTCGAAAGGCTTCGACGCGATCGGCCCGAAGCCGACTTTCCCATTTCCATGCGCACACGATGGGACGCACTCGAGGAAAGCGCCGACACGATCCTTGGCGAACTCGACGATTACATCGCGGCCGGCGTCACCCACTTGGTCCCCGAGCCACGTCAGCGCAATGCAGATGATTATCTCCGTTCCATGGAGAAGCTCGCCGAGCTCATGTCGCGTGCCGGCGTGGAGTTCGCATCGCCATGAGCCGACGACAACCGCTCACACGAGGTGGCTGGGAGCCGACCGGGACCTCAGCCGATCGCCGATCCGAGCTTGCGCGCTCATCGGGTGAGCGGGCCACGGCCACTCGCCAGAAACTCCTCGATGCCGCTCGGGCGGCGTTCAGTCAACACGGATATGTCGAAACGACGGTCGACCACATCGTTCAACTCGCCGAAGTTTCGCGCGGCACCTTCTACACATACTTCGAGTCCAAAGTGCACCTGTTCCGTCATCTCTCATCGTTGATCGATGAGCGCGTCGCCCGGGACGTCGTCGGATTCGAACGCTCCACCGGAAACGACCCGGTGGCAAACCTTCGTATATCGACCGCGAACTACCTGACCCTCGTACGTGCGAATGCCGATCTGTACCGGCTCGTCGAAGAGGCGGCGGCGAACGATCAATCGATACACCGGGCTCGACTCGCGTCGCGTCGCCGGCACGTTTCTCGTGTGGCCCGGCTCATTCGTAAGTGGCAATCCGAGGGATTCGCCGATCCGAGCGTGGACTCCGACACCACGGCGGCAGTGTTGGTAGCGATGCAGTCCGGATTCGCCCAGTCGATGTATCTGGGTGGCGAGGCCCACGACGAATTGAGCGCCGTCGACATCATCACCAACATCTGGATTTCCTCATGCGGGCTCTCGCGACGTCGTCGTTCACGGCCATGAATCCGACGCCATGACTTCTCTCGACGAAGCAACAGTGAACCAGGAGTTCACCGCATGGATCACGGACAACTGGGATCCGTCGTTGTCATTGCTTGCTTGGCGCGATCGGCTCGTCACATCGGGCTGGATGGTGCCGTCGTGGCCAACGCGGTGGTTCGGCCGCGGTCTTCCGGCGTGGACGGATCGCGTCGTAGCGGATGTCCTCCGGGAGGTGGGGGCACCCGGGACACCCATCGGCAGCGGAATGAGTCTTGCCGCGCCGACGATTCTCGAACACGCCTCGGAGCAGCTCAGCGATGAGCTCATCCGTCCGACGATCTCGGGGGAATTGTCGTGGTGCCAACTGTTCAGCGAACCCGGGGCCGGCTCCGATCTGGCGTCTCTCACCACCTCGGCCGTTCTCGATGGAGATGAATGGGTCCTGAACGGACAGAAGGTCTGGAACACGAGCGCTCACCACGCCGACCTCGCGATCGTCGTCGCCCGCACCAACTGGGACGTGCCCAAACACCGAGGCATTTCGTATTTCGTCCTACCCATGAAACAGACCGGTGTCGAGGTACGGGGCATTCGACAGATGAATCGCCACTCGTCATTCAACGAGGTCTTCTTGACTGATGCGCGATTGCCGCGTCATTACTTGGTCGGCGAGGAAGGAGACGGGTGGCGAATCGCTCGAACCACATTGGCGCATGAGCGAACCTTCGCCACACTTCGCCGACCGTCGTACCGATCGCGAGGTGCCGGTCGAGCCGTCATCGAAGCCGAGCAGGAAGCCGAGGAGCACTTCGCCACGTACGTCTGGTACCCGCAACGCGCCGGTCGAGCCGACCTTCTCGTCGACCAGGCTCGTCGGCACGGACGCTCCGACGATCCGATCGTTCGTCAGCGGATTGCCGATGTCATCTCGTTCCAGCGCGCCAACGAGTGGACTCTGCTTCGTGCGCGCGCCGCGCGGGCGCTCGGCCGTCCCCCCGGATCAGAGGGATCGATCGGCAAATTGGCCGCGTCCGAACTTGCTCGTCGCTGCGCACTCGCCCATTCGGCCATTGCGGGAGCTCAGGGTCTCCTCGTCGAGGGCCCAACATCGAACGATGCGATCGTGGCCGAGGTGCTCGTGTCGACACCCGCCCAGTCGATCGCCGGGGGTACCGATGAGATCCAGCGCAACATCATCGGCGAGAACATTCTCGGTCTCCCCCGGGAACCGACCAACGATCACGACACCCCGTTCGGGCGCGCTCGCTAAGTGTTGGGAATCGTCTCAGAAGTCGGTGCCACCGATTGATCCGAGGGGAAGAGGGATCGCAGCGTGGCGACGGCCGCGAGCGTCAGTGCGAGCACGAGCGCGAACGTCGCGAGCGCATGGTAGCCCACGGCCTTGCGAATGAAGCCGCTCGAGAAACCGGCGATTCCGCCCAGGAAACTCATCGACATGTCGGCCGCGCCTTGCACGGACACTCGCGCCTTCTCGCTCACTGAGTCGATGAGAAGACTCGACCCGCCGATGAGTCCGAAACTCCAACCGATACCGAGGAGCCAAAGGGCCGGGAACAACAGCAAGTAGCCGTCACCGGCCAGCGCCGATAATGCGGTGGCCGCGGCCAGAAGCACGCCACCCACTTGGATCGTGCGGATGCGACCCCGCGAGTCGCCGAATCTTCCGACCAATGGACTGAATGCGTACATCCCTGCGATGTGAAGCGACACGACGTACGAACTCAACTCTTCGTGGCCGTGGGCTTTCAGATGAACAGGAGTCATGGTCATGACCGCGACCATCGTCATCTGCGACACGACCATCGACGCGAGAGCGAGCGCCCCACGTCGGGTGCTCACCGCTTCGGCCAGAGCCAGACGGATTCGGATCGGGGCGACTTCCCCTGACGCACCCCCACCGAGTTCGCGGGCGAGTAAGAGCGGGTCGGGCTTGAGTCGGGTCCACGCATTCACGAGCGACACCACGAAGAAGACGGCCGAGAACACCCAGGGCCCCGTGTACTTGTTCCAGCCGAAGATGTGCTCCCCCGCCGCTTGAGCCGGCAGCACGAGGATGGGTCCGAACACGGCACCGAAGGTCGACGCGAACAAGATCCGACTCATCGCGGTGGCCCGCTCTTGGGCCGGAGCGAGGTCGGTGGCGGCGTATCGGGACAGCAGGTTCGACGCCTGTCCGCTTCCGTATACGAACAAGCCGATCAGAAACAGCCAGAGCGTCTTCGTCTCGGCCCCCACACCGGCCACGAATCCGCCGAAGATCGCCAGCAGATAACCGAGGCGAAGACCATCGCGACGTCCCCGCCGCGACATACGTCGAGAGAGATACTGCGACATGAACGCAGTTCCGAGCGTCACCGTCGCCGTGGCGATACCGCCCCACGGCGTGTCCTGACCGAGGATGCGCTGGACGACGAAGGCGCCCACGGTGACGGCCGACGAGAGTGCAGCGGCAGCCGCCAGTTGTCCGAGGACCAGCACTCGAACCGTTCGGCGTTGGATGGCGATGATGTCGATGTCGAATCCTCGCACATGAGTGTTCATCGACCACTCGCTCTCAGCGAGCCGGACCGAATCTCTCGACTACGGAGCCTTCGATTCCGTCAGAAGTCGAAGGACACGCGGATCCTCGGGATCGATGATCGAGGCGAGTCGGCGCGCTGCCGTTCCCCGATCGAGAGCACCAGATGCGTCCATTTCGTCGATGTCGACCCAATCCTTCGGGCGATCGAACAGAGCTTTGAAGACGGCCAGGTCTTCGGCGGCGAGCACTTGGATGTGCCGATGGGCGAAGGGAACCGACCGACACCGCGAGGCGACGTCGCTGTGGAAGCCACTCGTCGAAAAGAAGAGGTCGATCGGCGTCGAGTCCCACCAGAGCCGCACCTGGCCGTCCCTGATCACCGCACGGCGATCGGTGACACCGTGACGAACACCGTTCGGCAGTGACGTGAAAACTCGATCAACACCGTGTGACTCCACGAAAACATTGACATCGACATCACGGGTCGCGCGCGGCTCGGACGTCGCGTACGCCAGGGCGATGGCTCCTCCGATCGCCCACTCGATGTCCGCTTCGTCGAGAGCGTCGGCAAGGGCAACGATTCGTTCGACGAGGTTCACGAAAAGCGAGCCTTGGCGAGCGCGCGCGGTCGATAGGGCAGGGCTTCGGCGAGCATCAGAACATCCACGAGTTTCTCCGCTTGCGATGTGGGGTCGAGCACCCTCACGAAGTGGGTTTCGAACCCGATCGCTTCGATGATTCGGCTCGCCGCGGCCAACGAAGGTTGCCGACAATCGCGTTCGTAAGCACTCACCACCGTGACCGGCAATCCCGTGCGTCGGGCGACCTCCGCCTGAGTCAGGTCAGCCTCGAGACGAAGTTCCCGCAGGGTGCGCCCACCGATCACGAGCCCATGGTAGCCCCATGTAAGCGGATCCGCTTACAACTGGATCGAGTCGCCCGACGACTTCGATCAGCGAGACGTCCTCGGTGCGACCACGGGCCAATAGGCCGGAGTTTTCGGTTACTCGATGCGCAGGCCGGAGATGGCGCGGGCGATAACGAGCTGCTGGATCTCGCTCGTGCCCTCGAAGATGGTGTGAATCTTCGCGTCGCGGTGCATGCGCTCCACGTGGTACTCGCGCGTGTAGCCATAACCACCGAGGATCTGAATCGCCTCTTCGGTCACGCGAACGGCAGTCTCCGATGCGTAGTACTTGCTCATCGAGCCTTCGCCGTTCTTGAAGCCGCCGTTGCGACCGAGCCACGCCGCACGCCAGATGAGCAGACGGGCGGCGTCGATCTGGGTGGCCATGTTGGCGAGCTTGAACGCAATGGCCTGATTCATGATGATCGGCTTACCGAAAGCCACGCGCTCCTTGGCGTAATCGAGCGCGATCTCGTAGGCGCCACGCGCGATACCGAGCGCCTGCGCGCCCACCGAAGGACGCGTGGCCTCGAAGGTCTTCATGGCCGGCTGGGCCTCACCGGTGCGTCCGGCTTCGCGCGCCCGTGCCAACTTGGCGTCGAGTTTCTCCTTGCCACCGAGGAGACAACGTCCGGGGACGCGAACCTCGTCGAGCACCACTTCGGCGGTGTGCGACGCCTTGATGCCGTGCTTCTTGTACTTCTGACCCTGCGAAAGACCCTTCGTTCCGGGCGGCACGATGAACGAGGCCTGACCGCGACCCTTCAGCGTCGGATCGACGGCCGCCACGACCACGTGCACATCGGCGATACCGCCATTGGTGATCCAGGCCTTGGTGCCGTTCAGCACCCACTCGTCGTTCGCTTCGTCGTACACCGCGCGCGTGCGCAACGACGACACATCCGAGCCGGCATCGGGTTCACTCACGCAGAACGCGCCGAGCTTCACGTCGTCGGCGGTGCCATAACACTGGGGCACCCACTCGATCACCTGCTCGGGTGTTCCGTTACCGCTGATACCGGCAGCGGCCAGACCTGATCCCATGATCGCCATGCCGAGTCCGGCGTCGCCCCAGAAGAGTTCTTCGATGGCCACCGGCAACGTCAGACCACTCGGGTCGCCCATCGCATTCATCATGAAGTCGATGCCGTAGAGACCGATCTTGGCGGCCTCTTGCACGATCGGCCACGGGAACTCTTCACGGTCGTCCCACTCCTCCGCGTTCGGGCGCATGACGTCCTTGGCGAACTCGTGCACCCAGTCCTTCAACTGGAGTTGGTCATCGTTGAGAGTCAGATTGAACTCGGCCATGACCCTATGTTACCCACGGGTAACCCAGGTGCCCACTCGGCTGAACTTCGACGGGGCGGGCTGACAGACTCGCCGATGTGGCTCCCGCTGAGAAGACGTCGTCGATCAGCCTGCGCGGCGTTCTGTCCGCCCTCGCGCTGGCGATCGGAACCATGCACCTTCTCGTGGCCCCCGGTCGGGCTCACGATTGGTCGTGGGAAGGAGCGGCCTTGGCGGGCGTCGGCGTCGTGCAGATCGTGCTCGGGTTGGGCATGGTGGTGGCCGGTCGCCGTTGGCTCACCGCAGGCATCGCCGCCGCGCTCGTTCCGAGCGCCGTGTTGGTGATCGTTCGTACGACGGGTTACCCCTTTGGCCCCCTCGACGGATACTCGCCGAACATGACGAGCTACGAGTACGTGTTGATCGCCGGCAGTGTCGTGCTCGCGTCGTTGATCGGCGGAGCACTCCTCGCCGGACCCGAGTCGATGGGTGCCACCGGCCTGCGATTCGACAATCTCGCTCCGATGATCGTCGTCGCCGCGGCCATCCCCGGAATCGCCGTGTCGGGCTGGGTCGATGATGCATCACACGTCGCCGGGTCCCGACACGTGCACACGTCGGCACCAATGCCGATCAGCCTGACGGCGAACGAGCGCGCATCGCTCGGCGCGCAACTCGAGAAGGCGCGCGCCATCACCACCGAGTTTCCGAATTTGCGAACAGCGCTCAACTCGGGCTGGGTCACAGTCGGGTCGCCAGCGCGCGGGGTTGGCCAGATGGTCGTGATGCCGGACTCCCCCGAATCAGACCCAACTGCGCCGTTTGCTCTCTTGTTCGCCGGAGCCGAGGACGATGCTCCGATCGTCGGTCTTCAGTACACGGTCTGGGATGCCGACGAGCCGCCCCTCGATCTCTTCACCGGCCAGCAGAACATGTGGCATCTGCATCCCACGTCGTGCGTCGTCGACGGAACGGAAGGTCAAGTCGAAGTGCCGCTCGACGATCCGATCACCGGCGCCGATTGCGGTCTGGTGGATGGTCGGCTCTCGGACCACTCATCGTTCATGCTGCGGGTGTGGGCCGTGCCGGGCTGGGAGAACCCCGCCGGAACGTTCGCTCACGATCATCCCGACGTCTGAGGCGTCCGGCCGGTCAGTAGTCGATACCCGGAAACTCCAGCACGAATTCGCGGATTTTCCCACCTCTGATCCGCTCTCCGTACCAGCCGCATTCGGTGCACTGAACAGGCCGATCGGGTTCGTTGCCGAACACGATGCATCCGTGGAGGATCACCTCGCCTCTGCGTTCCCGCTCGCCATCTTCGGCGGTCGGCATTCCAATGAGCACGGGCACGACGGTGTCGAGGCCACAGCCCGGACACATCCACCTTTCCACCCGCTTCTTCGACATGGATCCACCTCCACTTCTTGAACGAGGTCTCAGCATCCGGATGTGCGTCGCCACGGGAAATTCTGGCGCGAGATCTTCACCTATACGGTGAAAAATCATCACCAGAACAACGGGTCAGGAGGCTCGGCGGCCGCGGCCGCCGCGGGAGACCTTCTTCTTGTGCTCGAGGAAGTCGACCAACAAGTAGTCACCCAAGTTGTCGCTGCTCGTCAGGAAGGCGCGACCGCCATTGAGCGATGACATCTGCTCCACGAAACGCCGTAGGTACGTATCGGCATCGAGCATGAAGGTGTTGATCCGAATGTTTTCCTTGGAACAACGCACCGCTTCGCGCAAGGTTGCCTCCACGGTCAATTGCTGGGCTTCGTAGCCGTCGAAGTACGTGAACCAAGCGTCACCCTGCGGAGTGATGTGAGCAGTCGGCTCGCCGTCGGTGATCATGATGATCTGCTTGTTGCCGTTCTGACGCGCGAGCATCTTGCGGGCGAGACCGAGCGCGTGATGCATGTTGGTCCCCTGCATGCCCGGAATGGTCGCCTCCACGAGTTCGTCGGACTTGATCTCCCAGGCCACGTGACCGAACATCAAGATGCCGAGATAGTCGCGTGGATACTGCGACGAGATCAGCGATTGCAGGGCAACGGCGACCTTCTTGGCCGGCCCCCAACGATCGTCGCGGTACATGGAGTACGACGCGTCGAGCATGAGCACCGTCGCCGAACGGGTGAGGTGCTCGGTGCGTTCGATCTCGAAGTCGTCGGGCGACAACCGCACCGGAGTCCCCGTGCCGCGACGATTGAGCGCGTTGCGGATCGTGCGGTGCAGATCGAGATTGAACGGATCGCCGTATTCGTAGGGCTTGGTGTCGTACGTGCGCTCGTGACCCTGACCCATCGGGCTGATCTGGTGCTGACCCAACTTGTCCTTGGCGAGCCGCGAGAAGAGATCTCGTAGTGCCTTCGAGCCGATCTGACGCATGCCCTTGGGCGTGACCTCGATCTTGCCCTCTTTCTGGCGGATCAGGCCCTCGCGCTCGAGTTCCTGCACCAACTTCGAGAGTCGGTCCATGGCGTTGGCGACGTCGTCACCCATGAGGTCGCGCACGCGATCCATGTCGGCCTCGGCGAGCTGCTGCGGTGACGACGGGTTGCGGAGCAACTCCTCCAACTGGTCGAGATCACCGAGATCACGCATGGTCTCCATGGCCTGCTCGAACCCCATCGGATCCTGGCCCTGCATGTCGTAGCCGCGCTCCCACGGCATCCCGGGGAACATCTGCTGCATGTTGGCGCTCAACTGCGCCATCTGCTGTTGGAGTCCCATGTCCTGCATGAGTTGCTGCGACAACTGCTCGAGTTGGGCGCGCTGCTCGGGGGTCATCGAGTTGAGCATCGCCTGCGCGGCCGCCATGCGCTCGGCGATCTGCTCGAGCAACTCATCGAGGGTCTGCGGGTTCTCGGGGAAGAAGTCGCCGAACTCCTTCATGAAGTCTTCGAATCCCGGATCCTCGCCGCGCTGTTGCTTGTCGATCATCTCGTTCAGTGCGGTCAGCATGTCTTTCATGCGCTGCATGTCCTGCGGCGTCATGTTCTCCATGGCGGATGACATCTGGTCGACCATCTGCTGGGCGAGTTGCTGGCGCAACTTGTCCATGAGTTGTTCGAAGCGCTGTTCGGCTTCCTTCGATTCGAAGTCGTACGCACCGAGTTCTCGGACCTTGCCGGCCAGATCTTCGGGCAGCATGTCGAGTCGGAAATGACGATCTTCGGCCGCACGGGTTGCGTTCTCCTGCCGACGATCGTCACCGCTCTTTTGCGCGTCGAGCACCGACTGATCGACGGCGTGGCGCTCTTCGTCCACGATGTCGTCGAGTTCGTCGGCGATCTCCTTGTACACGCCGCCGAGATCGCCACGCTCGAGGAGTTCCTGGCGACGCTCCTTCAACCGCTTGCGCATCTCCTGCAGGCCCATCATCCGCTCGCCGTTGGGATCGGTCGCCCCCCGGTTCATGAGACGGCGCAGAGCACCCCGGAGGTCTCCGTAGGCCAGCAGATCGTCGGCCATCTCGTCGAACAACGACGAGTTCTCGATGTCGAAGCCCGTTTGCGTTCCGTCCCAGCGTGAGTAGGTGAAACGACCGGCCATGACCGCACGCTAGTCCTCGCCCGACCGCCGGCGACCCTCGAGCCCGACCGGTAGCCTGACCCTCACATGAAAGTCGAGCGCACGTTCGTTTTCGTGGACCTCTCCGGCTTCACGAAGTACACCGCCGCCAACGGTGACCTGTCAGCGGGCGAGATCCTCACGCGCTTTCGGGCCAAGGTGCGCGACGTCGCTGCCCAGTGCGGCGTGCGGGTCGACAAGTGGCTGGGTGACGGTTGCATGATCGTGGCCGTCGATCAGAAGCAAGCGGTCAGTTTCGCCCTCGACCTCCGCAAGCAATGCGCCGACGTCTGTGCGCCGCTCAAGCTCCGCACCGGAATCGCCACCGGACAAGTACTCATGTTCCAGGGCGAGGACTACATCGGCTCGTCGGTCAATCAGGCGTCGCGCCTCTGCGATGCGGCCGGTGACGACGAGATCCTCGCCGCCCGTCAGGACCTCTTGCCGACTCTTCGTGGAGTGCATCTGAAGAATCACGAGCCGGTCACCTTGCGTGGGCTCGGAGAGATCGACGTCGTGTCACTCGTGGCCGAGCGTTCACTCGGCGGATTGCACGACACCGGCGAACTCTGGACCCGCGGTCCGTTCGTCTGATCCGTGATCGCCACCGGCGTCTCGCTCCCCTCGCTCGTCGCCCTCGGAGCCGCTCCCACCAGCGACGCCACCACGCCCGGTACGGGTAACGGTTTCCACACCCGCTTCGCCGACGATCTCGCCGCTCTCGCGGCGTCGGGGGTCGCTCACCTTCGACTCGGCTTCGATTGGTCACGACTCCAACCACGCGCCGCCATGGGGCACGACCTCGATGGCCAGTGGGTCGAGTGGTACTCCGACGTCATCACCGCGGCCAATGCGGTCGGTATCGGTGTGTGGCCGACCTTGCTCGAACGAACACTGCCCCAATGGTTCGACGACGAACTCGGATTCGCCGACGCCAAGGCCGCGGGCCGTCATTGGCCTCGTTACGTCGAAGCCGTGGCCGACGCGTTCGGTGATCGAGTAACCGGCTGGTTCCCCATCGACAACCCCATCGCCTTGGCCGCCCGACGCGAAGCAGTCGACGCAGCGCGTCACGGCGAACTCGTGCACACCATGATCGTCGCCTGGCGCGATGCCTGGCGCGTCCTGCACGGCGGACCACCGGTAGCTGGTTCGTTCGGTGTGCGCACGGTGCGCCCGATCGATCACACCGTTCCGGCCGCCGAAGCCGCCCGACGAGAAGACCACTTGCGTTGGCGGACCTTCTTGCGTGGATTACGCGACGGCACATTGGTGATTCCCGGACGCGCCGATCGTCAACTCGCCGATCTCGCCGGGGCTATCGACATCGTCGGCGTCAAGATCCGCACCGACCTCGCCGACGATTCGGCGATCGATGACGAATCGTTGCGCCGTTGGGAAGAGCGCTCACTCGCGATGTTGCATCGCGTGGCCGAAGAAGGTCCCGACCGACCCATCTGTGTCGCCGCCTACCGGGTGAGTCGCGGTTCGATGGCCGAGAACCGTCGTGATGCCGAGGTCCTCACCGAAGCCACCACACGCGCCATCGGTTCGGCGGCCAATGACGGAGTCCCGATCACATCGACGTTCTTCGAGCCCGGTGTGGCCGCCAGCAAGGCAACACAGGACTCGGCGTATCTCGACTGGGATCGCCGTCTCACGGCGGCCGGCGCGGTGTGGTCCGGCTCGTTCGGCGGCAGCGCTACTTGATCGCCGTCGGGGCCACCGGGCCTCCGACGGCCCGAGTGAACGGCAGCGGCGTAGCGGCGAGCAGGAAGTCGTACTGGCCATCGGCTGCGCAATCGGCGGCCAGCGGATCGAGCAACCAGTTCTGACCCTGCACGAGTCCGATGTCGCGGATGTTGATCATGTGCACCGGCAGAAGCGCTTCGGGATCCTCGGGCGGGTAGCACTCGAACACGATCGTGTCGGTGGCCACGATCGCCACGTCGTTGTCGCGGATCCATTCGATGCTCTTCTGGCCGAGTCCGGGGGTCGGCGTGGAGTAGTGAATCTTGTTCCCGACGTTCAGCCAGTGCATGTGGCCGGTGCGGACACACACGACGTCACCGGGCATGACCTTCACACCACCCATGGCCGCCGCGGCATCGAGATCGTCGCCGCCGATCGCGTAGTTCTCGTCGAAGAAGTCGACACCTTTCAGGCGCGCGATGTCGAGCAGGATTCCGCGCGAGACGATCGGCCCCATGGTCTGGATTCCGAATTCGTGCGAACCGGCTTCATCGGTCGTGCTCATGGCGACGCCGTTGTAGAGCAAGTTGTCGTATCCCACGTGGGCGAGCGAGTCGAGATGCGTCGACGCTTGGATCCCCATCGACACCGCATCGTCACTCGAGGTGAAGTCGCCCGGGTCGCCGGTCATCGAATGATTCAAGGAGATCATGGTGCGTTCCGGGTTGATACGCCCCGGAATGAAACCGAGCTGAGGTCCGTTCTCGTCGAAGGGATACGTGAGCGAGAAGGTCTTGCCCTGACGGGCCGCTGCCAGACCACGCCGCACAGCCGCATCGTCGATCAGGTTCAGGGTGCCGCGGCGATCGTCGGCCCCCCAGCGACCCCAGTTCGAGACCCGGGCCGCGAGTTCACGGAGATAGTCGGGCATGGTCATCGCGGTTCTCCTAGCCCAACACCAACTCGGCCATCGTGCGCAGAGTGTCGGGCGAGCCACCGATGAGGATCGTGGTCACCTTGCTCTCACGCCACGCGGCGATGTCGTCTTTGATCTTGGCCGCCGGACCCACGAGACAGATCTCGTCGACCATCGCATTGGGCACCGCCGCGATCGCCTCGGCCTGTTTGCCGTTGAGAAACAGATCTTGGATCTTGTCGACCGCGGATTCGTAGCCGAGTCGTCGGAACACGTCGGCGTGGAAGTTCATTTCCTGTGCGCCCATGCCGCCCACGTACAACGCCAGCGTGGGACGCAGCCGGTCGTAGGCGCGTTCGAGATCGTCGTCGATCGCCACAGTGGCGGTGGCGAGGATCTCGAATTCGTCGGCGGTCCGACGCGCGGTGGGCCGGGCAAAACCTTCGGCCAGGTGCGGCGCATACAACTCTTCGTGACGCGGCGCGTAGAAGATCGGAAACCAGCCATCGGCGATCTCGGCCGCCAAGGCGACGTTCTTCGGGCCTTCGGCGCCGAGAAAGATCGGGAGGTCGGCACGAACGGGATGCGTCATCACATTGAGCGCTTTGCCGAGGCCGAGACCATCGCGCGCCGGGATCGGATACTCGGGGCCGTCATTGGTGAGGCGTTCCTCGCGCGCCAGGATCTTGCGGATGATCCCCACGTACTCACGGGTACGTGCGAGAGGTTTGTTGAAACGCTGCCCGTACCAACCCTCCACGACCTGTGGTCCACTCACGCCCAGACCGAGACAGAACCGGCCGCTCGACAGGTGATCCATGGTGATGGCGGCCATCGCCGTGGCGGTGGGCGTGCGCGCCGACAACTGGACGATGTTGGTACCGAGTCGCAATTTGGACGTACCGGCTCCCCACCACGCGAGCGGCGAGATGGCGTCGCTCCCCCATGATTCGGCGGTCCAGACCGAGTCGTAACCGAGTGACTCGATCATCCCGAGTGTCTCGGGAACCCCGACCGGCATCGAACGACCCCAGTAGCCGATGTGCCAACCCAGTTTCAGATCTTTCGTCACCATGCCTCCCGTCCGCCCTTCGAGAGTAGTTGTGACCAACGTCGGCTCACTCACTCGCCTCGGCTCCGGTGGGACGAGGTCTGATAGAACCAAAGGACACGTCCGCCGGGGGAAAAATGGAAATCGGATACACACCCGAGCAGGAGGCGATGCGCGCCGAACTGCGGAGTTACTACGAGAAGTTGCTCGACCAGGCCACGGTTGCCGAGCTGGGCGAGAGCCATGGCATCGGCAAGGTGCCCCGTCGGGTCTGGAAGCAGATGTGTGCCGACGGGTGGGCCGGGATCGGCTGGCCCAAGGAATACGGCGGTCAGGGTCGAAGCGCCATCGAACAGTTCATCTTCTTCGACGAGTCGATGCGCGCCGGCGCCCCGGTGCCGATGCTCAGCATCAACACCGTCGGCCCGACGATCATGAACTTCGGGACCGACGACCAGAAGGCGTTTTTCCTGCCCAAGATCCTCGCCGGTGACGTTCACTTCTGCATCGGATACTCCGAGCCCGGTGCCGGCACCGACCTCGCGTCGCTCCAGACCCGCGCCGGGCGCGACGGCGATCAGTACGTGATCAACGGCCAGAAGATGTGGACGTCGCTCTCGAGCGACGCCGACTACTGCTGGCTCGCGGTGCGCACCGATGCCGATGCCCCCAAGCACAAGGGGATCAGCATCCTGATCATGCCCATGAACACACCCGGCATCACGCTGCAACGCCTGAACCTCATCGGTGAACACGACATCAACGCCATGTTCCTCGACGACGTGCGCGTTCCCGTCGCCAACTGCGTCGGTGGCGAGAACAAGGGCTGGACCCTCATCACCAATCAGCTCAATCACGAGCGAGTGACGCTCTGCTCAACGGGAGTGGTCGAGCGCGCGCTCGCCGACACACTCGAATGGTCGAAGTCGACCAAGCTCCCCGATGGTCGGCGCATAGCCGATCAGGAGTGGGTGCAACTCAACCTGGCCCGCGTGCACGCCAAACTCGACGTACTCCGTCTCATGAACTGGCAGTCGTCGTGGGAGGCCACCAAGGGCGTCCTCGATGTCGGTCACTGCTCCTCGATCAAGGTCTACGGCACCGAGTTCTATCTCGAGGCCTTCCGTCTCTTGTTCGAGATCCTGGGACCACCCGGATATCTGAAGAGCGGCACACCAGGGGCGATCCTGCGCGCCCGACTCGAGAACCTCTACCGCGGCATGTTGATCCTGACCTTCGGCGGTGGAACCAACGAGATGCAGCGCGACCTCATCACCATGTTCTCGCTCGGATTCCCGAGGGCGGCCCGCTGATGGACTTCTCCTTCTCCTCCGATCAGAACGAACTGCGCGCCCTCGCCAAGCAGATCCTCGGCGATGTGTGCACACCCGAACACGTGAAGTCGATCATGGCCACCGAGTCGGCCACCGATCTCACTCTCTGGAAGACACTCGCCGATGCCGGACTCGTCGGCATCGGTCTGCCCGAATCGGTGGGCGGTGCCGGACTCGGCATCACCGAAGTCGCCATCGTCCTCGAAGAGATCGGCCGCGTGGCGGCACCCGTTCCCGCCTTCGCCGTGATGGCCTTGGCCGCACCGGCTCTGGTGGGCAAGCCCGAACTACTCGCCGGTGTCGCCACGGGCGAGGTCATCGTCACCGCGGCGATCCACGAGCCCGTGGGTGACGCCTACGCCCCGGCCACAGTGGTGGCCGATGGTCGAATCACTGGCACCAAGGTGTGCGTGCCCCACGGACTCCTCGCCCAGCGCTTCGTGGTCACCGCCGCCGACGGTGTGTACGTGGTGGAGGCCGACGACCCGAACGTGCGCGTGATCCGCCAGGACACCACGAGTGGCGTACCCGATGCATTGGTGGAGTTCTCCGGGGCCAAGGCCGCCTGCGTGGGCGGACCGGCGGCCGTGGTCGACCTCGTGAACCGCGGTGCGGCGGGTGCGTGCGTGATGGTGGCCGGAGCCTGCGATGCGGCACTGCGCCTCACCGCCGAATACACCAAGTCCCGCCACCAGTTCGACAAAGCCATCGCCACGTTCCAAGCGGTGAGTCAGCGCGCCGGCGATGCCTATATCGACACTGAAGCCGTTCGTCTCACGGCTTGGCAGGCGATTTACCGACTCGCCACGGCCCAGTCGGCCGATGAAGCCGTGATGTCGGCCAAGTTCTGGGCGGCCGAAGGCGGCTGGCGTGTGATGCACGCATCACACCACCTGCACGGCGGTGTGGGAGTCGATCGCGACTATCCGTTGCACCGTTTCTTCCTGCTCCACAAGCAGCTGGAACTGCAACTCGGTTCCACCCAACCGAGCTTGGCTCGTCTGGGTCGACTGCTCGTGAACTCCTGAGTCGCGCGCCGTGTCGAACAACCCGAACCCGATTCTTCCGGCCGACCCCGATCTGCCGCTCATCCATACGCGCAACTACGAGGTTCGCGCTTACAAGGTGAACGACAACGAGATCCTGATCCGAGGGGCGGTGCGCGACGACAAGGCTCCGGGCCTGTACGTGAACGACGATCCCGAGCCGCTCACCATTCATCACATGGTGATCGAACTGAGGGTGTCGTATCCGATGATGGAAATCCTCGACGCCAACACCGAACTCAAGGAGTTCCCGCATCACGAATGCCCCGGAATCGCCCCGCGCTACAAGCAACTCGTCGGGCTTTCGATCGCACGCGGATTCACTCACAAGGTGCGCGAGTTGTTCGGAGGTCCGCGTGGTTGCACCCACACCACGGCTCTACTTCAGGCCATGGGTCCGGTGGCCATCCAGTGCGGCTGGAGCATGCGGGTGATCAAGCTGAAGGAACTCGCGGCGAGTGGTGTCTCGCGCGAAGCCATGACTCCGGAGCAGCGCGACATGGCCCGCGAGATGGCCTTCAAGTCGAATCTCAACACGTGCCACATCTGGGACGAAGAGGGTGAGCACGTGCGGGTGATGCGTTCGGGTGGCGACATCGGTGCGCCGTTGTCGGTCACCAAGCGGCTGGGCAAACTCGGCCGTTCGCTCGACGACTGGGAGAAGATCCGCGGCTAGCCGATGAGGCGAAGGGCTTCTTCCTTCGCCCACTTGTAGTCGGCCTTGCCCACCGGTGTTCGGACGACCTCGGGAACTTCGAAGACGACCTTGGGGGTCTTGTAGTCGGCCACCAAGGTGCGTACGTGGGCGACCAATTCTTCGAGGGAGGCCGTGGATCCCGGCCGCAGTTGCACCAGAGCCGTCACTTGCTCACCCCAGCGGACGTTCGGTGTGCCCACCACAACGGCGTCGAACACCGACGGATGCTGCTTGAGAGCCGCTTCGACTTCCTCGGGGTAGATCTTCTCGCCGCCTGAATTGATGCACACCGAGCCGCGGCCGAGCAACGAGATCGAGCCATCGGCTTCGATGCACGCGAAGTCGCCCGGGATGACCCAACGCTGTCCGTCGTAGGTGGGAAAGGTGGCCGCGGTTTTCTCGGGATCCTTGTAGTAACCGATCGGGATGTTGCCACTGCGCGCCAACTTGCCGACCTCGCCCACCGCGCAACGCCTTCCGTTCTCGTCGAGCACGGTGGTGTCGGGACCGGTCACGAAACGCGGCGACGACATCGAGGTTCCGTCATCGGGTCGGGCGCCGGCGGCACCGGTTTCGGAGGCTCCGAAACTGTCGAGGATCGCCACGTTGGGAAGCGCGGCACGGATCTGTTCGCGCACGCCCGAAGACAACGGTGCACCACCGTTGCCGATGGCGAACAGCATCGACAGATCGAACACCGGACGCGGTTCCACGAGCAACGACTCGGCCATCGGACGAGCCATGGCGTCACCGATCGTCGAGACCGAGTTGACCTTGGCGTCGGCCACCAGTTGCCACACATCGAGCGGATCGAAGCGCCTCTTGGTGTAGAGCACGAACGCACCACCCGATGTGATGGCGTTACCCATGATCCACTGCCCGCCGCCGTGCATCATCGGGCCGATCGACATGAGACGGGCCCGGAACGGTGCAGCCGCGGCTTCCTCGCCGAGTTGCTCCACCCGCTCGATCGGACGATTCGCGCGCGCCGAGTTCATGGCGCCGAGGATCACGTTTTCGTGCCGCCACATCACACCCTTGGGCATGCCGGTGGTCCCGCCCGTGTAGAGGATGTACATGTCGTCGCCGGATCGACCGGGGAAATCGCGATCGGGCGATGCAGCGGCGAGGGCGGCTTCGTATTCGTCGCCCATCACCACCAGGTGGCGAAGGGCAGGCAGGGCATCACGCACGTCGTTCACGGCGGCCACGTATTCGGGAGCCACGATCACCGCCACGCAGTCGGCATTGTCGTAGAGGTACCGCAACTCGGCCTCGACGTAGCGGTAGTTGACGTTCACCGGAACGGCGCCGATCTTGCAGCATGCGTAGAACGACTCGACCCATTCGTGGCAGTTCTGCGCGTGGATTCCCACGTGCTCCCCACGTCGGATACCGAGGCTGGTCAGGTGATTCGCGAGACGCGTGGCGCGCTCGTCGAGTTGGGCATAGGTGTAGGCGACCTCGTTGGTGATGAGGCCCATTTCGTCGGGAATCGCATCGGCGATCACTTCGAGCACGTCGGCCAACTGCACCGCGCGGGGATAGGTCCTGTGGGCCACGTCAGCCTCCGAATCCGTCGAGCATGTCCTTGAACCCATACTTGTGATGAGGTCCGATCGCCATGTTCTCGTAGAGGCCGTAGCCCACGTGTCGGCGACCATCGCGATCGGTGTAGGAGAAGCGCGCCGAGTTGTCGACGATGCCGAAGAGACGCATCGCGCCTTCGGGAGTGGTGGTGTCGAGTTCGAAGTTCTGCACGACGAGCGGCCCTTGCCACATTCCGTGCCTCCAGTCGGCGTCGTAGCCGTAGCCGGTGCCGATGCCGATGTGCACCGGCAGAAGTGGCTCCACGTCGAGGCGGAACTCGTAGCCGTCGTCGGCCACGACCCGGATGTCGGCGCCGGTCGAGAACCGTGACCCCGTTCGGTACTGCAGTTCGTGATCGGGACGACCGAGGTGTTCGATCCGGCCGTCGGGCCAGATGCGCGTGGCCTCTTCCATCACCCGACTTCCATCAGGATTCTCTTGCATGATGATCATGAGCGAGTGATCGTCGAAGCGAATGGGCGTGTAGATCCAGAACCAGCTGAACGGGTTGGATGCACGGATGCCCGCCGGCTCGCTCTCACCCACCGGGCGCACACCCCACGACCGGTCGCGGGTCCCCCACCACTCATCGGGTGACAACTCGAATGTCTTGCCGCCCGCTTTCAGCACTCCCGACCAGCCGCCGGTTTGGGCGAGACGACACGTATCGAAGATCACCCGCCCGTTCTCGCGGATGTAGTGGCGGGGTTCTTCGAACGCTGGCATGGCGCCGGTCCATTCGGCATCGATCGAGATGCCCCATTCGTTGTCGGCACAGCGAACTCGCAGACGCCGGAGTGGTTCGAGGACCTCGATGCTGAGTGGCCCGACTCCGGGGTGGAGCCTGTCGGCGGCATCGAGGGCGCCGGACGCGCGGACGACGCGATGCTGGCCTTCGTGGAACACGAGCAGGTAGGCGTCGATGACGCCGAGGTTCGGATACACGCCGAGTCCGGCCACGAACATCGTGGTTCCCGACTTGTCGAAGCCGTTGAAGTAGTAGCGGTCGTAGAAGTTGCGGTCGCTGATGGCCGCGTGCCGCATCGGCTCGGAGGTCTGATGGATCGGGAAGTCGTCGAGATTGCTGAGCATCGTTCCTCCGATCAGAGCGCGGTCACGAGTGGGGCGATGTCGGTGGCGAAAGCCGCCAGCTGGTCGCACAGTTCGTCGCAGCTGCGCGCCTTGAACCGAACCTGCAACTGATTGACCCCGGTTGCGGTTCCGGCGAGCACGCGCTCGGCGATCGATTGCGCCGAACCGGAGAGCGTCGCCTCTCCCACGTCCCACGAGGGCGATCCGACGTACATGAAGGGCGTGATGTGCCCGATCATGAAGTCGCCGGTGCGACCGTGCTTGGCGCGCTCGGATGTCACCAACTCGACCATCTCGCCATTCGACGGACCCTGCGGTAGCCAACCATCGGCCAATCGCGCCGCGCGCTTGATGGCCACCGGACTCGAACCGGCGATCCAGATGGGTGGGCGTGGCGATTGCACCGGACGCGGGCGAGCACCGAAGCCGTCGACGAATTCGTTCTCGAGTGCCGCAGCGAGTTCGGGAATGCCCGACTCGAGGGCCGAGCCACGACCATGGAAGTCGACACCGAGGTGTTGGAACTCGGCTTCCACGTGCCCGGCACCGATGCCGATGAGCGCGCGGCCACCACTCAGATGATCGAGGGTTGCGAATTGCTTGGCCGCTACTCGTGGATGTCGGTAGGGCAACACGTACACATGGGTGAGAAGCCGGACCTTGGTGGTGAGGGCGGCGAGCCACGACAACGTGGCGATCGGATCGGCCCAATGCGTTCCCATACCGCCCACCACCGATTCGGGCAACGACACGTGGTCGCACACCCCGACATAGGCGTATCCGTTGTCGTCGCACGCGCGCGCGAGACGGGCCAACTCGTCCGGACCCGCCGTCTTCTCCCAGTCGGCGACGAAATAGGAACTCTGGGCCTGGATGGGAAGTTGGATGCCGTAGATCCGCCGATCCTTCGGCACGGTGAACATCGGGGCACTCGGTTCGGGCATGTCCGAACCTTAGGCGGTCGGGCTCAACGGCGAACGAGCCGCTCGGCACTTCCGATGACGTAGGTGATGACCACGGCGACGACAACCGAGGTGGTCGCAACGGTCCAGATCATCGAGTAGTCGAGACGGCCGCGGGATTCGTTCAACAAACCACCGAGACCGTTTCCGGTGGCGAGGTATTCGGCGATCATCACGCCGAGCAAGGCTCGCGGTGCGGCGAGCCGCGCTGCAGTCACGAGCGCGGGAACCGATCCTGGAAGTCCGACGTATCGAAGAGCTCGGAACCGACCGCCACCACTCACACTCACCACGTCGATGGCGGCCGGTGGCGTGGAGGCCAGCGCCTGGGAGATGGTCACGAAGGACGGGAAGAACGTGACCGAGATGCACACCACGACCGTGGCGAGGATGTCACGACCGAACACGAGGACGATGAGCGGGGTGAGTGCAGGCAGCGGCATGGTCTGGGAGATGAGCGCGAACGGCAGGACGCTCCGCCCGAGCGTCGGACGAAGCGAGAGGAGCGTCGCGAGTAAGAGCGCGGCCGCCAGACCACAGACGAGACCGAGTAAAGCGAGCGGAAGCGTCGCTCCGTAGGCGTCGAACAGCCGACTACGGGCGCCATCGGCTCGCTCCCCCGACGTGAGGTAACGCAGAACAGCGAGTGGCGACTTCGCCACCACCGGCGACATGTCGAGGGCCCGCAACACCAAGGCCCAGATGCCGAGCACCACGGCGGCCGACACCGAGCCGGCGAGAACGCGCGCCCACCACGGCCGGTCTTCCTGCGTGGTCAAGGCGGTGGAAACCGTGCTCGACAACGACGTGCGCGTGAGGCGTTGGGCGATCACGGCGAACGTTCCGTACGCCGCAGCGGCCACGATGGTGGCCACGAGGCCGATGCTCCAGAGACGGGCCGGATTGGCCTGACCGAGTGAGCCGAGCAGGTACGTGCCCAGACCCCAACGGGTTCCGCCGCCGAATTCGACGAGAAGAGTTCCGAGGAGTGCCGCCGGCGCTGCGACCTTGAAGGCGTTCACGATGTGCGGCAACGCGCTGCGCACGCGGATCCAGCGGAGGACGTCGGTGGTGGATCCTCCGGCCACCATCACCACATCCACGAGTCGGCCGTCGACGGCCCGCATGCCGTTCACCGTGGCGGTGAACGTAGGGAAATACACCGCCATCGACGCGAGGATCACGCGCGGAGTGGTGCCACTGAACGCGAGGAGCAGAACGGGGACGAGCGCGATGAGCGGCATGGCGAACAGCGAGACTCCGATGCCGCGTACGAGGGTTTCGGCGGTGCGAAAGCGTGCGGCGAGCGAACCAAAGGCGATGGCCACGGTGTTGCCGATGAGGAATCCGAGCCCCGCGCACTTGAGCGAGACCGACAGGTGCGGCGGGTAGTCGGAGCGATCGCTCCAGAACTGGCGGACGATGTCGGTGGGGGCCGGCAAGGCCCCACTTGCCACGAGCTCGAATTGGCCGACGAGTTCCCACACCGCGAGAACGACGGCAACGACGAGCGCGCCACGCAACAGACGCGACCACGACATGGTCAGTGCTGACCGCCCGAGTGCAGCAGGTCGGAGAGATGATCGGCCAACGCGTGGAACTCCGGGGTGCGGAGGATTTCGGGTGAACGCGGCCGGTCGAAAGGAATCTCGACCACTTCGACGATGCGGCCCGGACGGGCTGACATCACGGCCACTCGGTCGGCGAGGAAGATCGCTTCCTCGATGGCATGAGTGACGAGCACGGTGGTGGGCCGGAGCGCCGACCAGATGCGCTGGAGTTCGAGGTTCATGGCGCGACGGAGAATTTCGTCGAGGGCGCCGAAGGGTTCGTCGAGAAGAAGGAGTTCGGGTTCGGTCACGAGCGCGCGAGCGATGGCCGCGCGCTGACGCATTCCACCAGACAACTGACCCGGCAGGGCCTTTTCGAAACCCGATAGTCCGACGAGCGAGATGAGTTCGGCGATCTTGGTCTCGTGTTCGGACACCGACTTGCCCATCACTTGCAGAGGAAGGGCGATGTTCTTCCAGACCGATCGCCACGGCAGAAGGGCCGGATCCTGAAAAGCGACGCCGAGCCGTCCGGCCCGACGCATCTCTTCTGGTGTGTGTGAACCGATGCGGAGACTGCCCGCATCGGGGTGTTCGAGACCGGCCAGGAGGCGGAGCAGCGTGGACTTACCGCAACCGGACGGGCCGATCAGGGCTACGAAACTTCCGACCGGCGCGCTGAGTGACACGCGGTCGAGTGCTTGCACCGTGCTGTCGCGCAACGCGAAGGTGCGCTCCACGTCGGAGACGTGGAGCGCACCTTCGGACAAGACGGACGAGTCCGACAAACTCAGATCTCCTCGAGCAGAGTCGTGTCGAACATGTCGCGGCTTCCCTTGACACCGATCTCAGCAAGCGCGGCCAGATTGGCCTCGATCGACTCTTCCGACATCGAGAAGATCCCGCCGTCGGCCTCGATGATCGGCTTCTGGGCGTTGTTGAAGAAGATTTCGTTCTCGATGGTGCGTCCGGTGCCCTTGAAGTAGGTGTCGGCGAAGGTCGGCGGGTACTTGTCGGGGTCCTTGAAGTTCTCCTCCCAGCCCTTGCGGCTGGCGCGGAGCCACTTCACGATCGTCTCCCGCTCGTTCTTCAGCGCATCCTTGGTCACGACGACGGTGTCGTTGTAGACGGTGAAGCCGTAGTCGTACAGAAGGAACGACGTGGCCTTCTCGCCCGCCTGCTCGATCGTGTACGGCACGTTGGTCGTGAAGTCGATCGAGGCGTCGATCTCGCCCTTGACGAGCGGGGTCGGGTCGTAGGCGTAGGGAACGATGTTCACTTCGGCCTTGTCGACACCGCTGAGCTTCAACATGGCCTCGACCGCGATCGTGTTGGCCGGCGGAACAGCGAGGGTCTTGCCCACGAGATCCTGCGGCGAATTGATCGGGTTCTTGGCCAGGCTGACCACACCAATGGGGTTCTTCTGGTACTGCGTACCGATGATCACGAACGGAGCACCGTCGTTGACGATGGCGTTGATGGTGCTCTCGGGTGTGGTGAGGGCGAGTGGCGCGCCACCCGACAGCAGCGTGCTCTCGGGGATCACGTCGGGACCACCCGACAGGTAGTTGAGGTCGATGCCCTCAGTGGCGTAGTAGCCATTGGTCATGGCGATGAAGTAGCCCATGAACTCGGCGTCGTTGATCCATGCCGCTTGCATGGAGAACTTCGCCAGATCGCCCGAACCGGCTGTGCCGCCCGAACCGCTGGACTCGTTGTCGTCGCCACCGCAGGCGGCGAGGATGGCGGGAAGTCCCACCACGCCCGCACCAGCGGCTGACAAACGCATGATCATTTGTCGCCGTGTTAACGGTCTCATTGTGAACCTTTCTTCGAGGTTTCCCTCGTTGTTGTGTTGGTGGTTGGTGGTGGTGCTCCGGGGCTCAGAGCGGTTTGAGTCCGAGGATCTCGCGTAACTCGGCGACGATGCCGAGGTGTTCGAATTCGGTCCCGGGAACCATCTCCCAATACACCCGTCCCCTTTGACGGTTCGATTGGTCGATGTGCATGGCGCGGGTGGGCGTGACCACCCAATCGACAGCGACGTCGTGCCGTTCGGCCGGCATGACCTCGTTGACGAACTGACAGTCGTGCACCACATCGGCGACGACCGAGAACTGATCGGTGAGTCCGAGTTCGCTCAGAACCGCCCACTCGAAGTCGAAGTATCCGTGACCCTTACCGAAGCGGACACCATTGCTGCTGACGGCACTGCCGCCGGTCACGAGGAGCGCGAAGGGCCGACTGCACTTGAGCGTGGCAAGCGGCAGATGCTCGGCGTAGCGGTCGAAACCGTCGAGCGTGGCCGCGTAGCGGTGATCGCTGGCGGGGATCTTGGCCGGATCGAGACGGTAGAAGCCACGGATGATGCCGTACGTGGTCATCACGAACGGAACACCGGCCTTGATCATCTTGTAGCGGAGATCCTCGAGACAGTTGTCGGGGGTGATGAACACCTGTCGATCGCCCCGATTCTTGAAGGCATCGAGTTCGAGCACGCGGTCGGCGCACTTTTCGCTGCCCTCGAAGTCGCAGATGAAACTGGAGAAGTCCCAGTGGAAGCGCGAATCGGGACGGGCGACCTTGGCCAGTTCGGCCCAAATGCGCTCGCGATAATCGTCGGTCGTGGTGATGGTCACCGAACTCTCCTGAGTTTCTTGGCCGGGTTGGAATGACTGTCGGTTGCGGGTGACCAGACGTCGATCATCCGCGCGTTGGTGGCGATGTGGCTCAGCAGGCAGTCCGCCTGCGCCTCGACCATTTCGTCGACGACCTGGCACTCGTGCACCACGGCCACGACGGGCACGTTGCTGTGAACGATGCCGAGCTGGAGCATCATCATCCATTCGAGCGCGAGGTAGCGCTGACCACCACCGATGTGACGACCATCGGAAGTGACCGCGGTGGCACCGGTGACGAGAAGATCGATGGCGCCGACGTTGCGTAGATCGCCCGGGCCGAGACGACGACCGTACTTTTCCATGCCGTCGAGGGTTGCCGCGTGCTTGGCATCGGCTTCGTCGATCTTGTTGCCGTCGAGATGCACGAAACCGCGGCGCAAGCCGTAGGTGGGAACCAGGATCTTCTTGCCCGCGCGAATAGCGGCGAGTCGCAGACGCTCGACGCTGTTGTCGGGTGCGCAGAAGATCGTGCCGGCCGATTTCCACTCGGTTAAAGCGACCACTCTCTTGGTGGCCTCTTCGCCACCGTTGAAATCGGGAACGAAGTCGTGCAGATCGAGATCGAATCTCGAGTCGGGGCGGGCTGCGTCACGAAGTCGCTCCCACACCACTCGACGCACGCGCTCTTCCTGATTCACGAAAGTGCCACGGCCTTGCTCGGCCGACAGCAAGCCGTCGCGCACCATCTCGTCGATCGCCCGGCGCAACGTGCCGCGACTCACGCCGAACATCTCCATCAGGCGAGGTTCGGTGGGCAGTGGCGAGGCGTCCGACAGTGACCGCTCGAGGACGAGGGTCGTCAGACGATGACGAACCTTCTCGTACAGCGGCGCGTCGTCGGCCACCGCTTCGCTCTCCCCCGTACTGGCCAGCGCCATGGGCGGACTATAGATCAGATTCGTCTATACGAATTGTTTCGGGCCGATGACGATCTCGTGCCTGCTCAGGGGCGATCTGGCGCTCCCAACGGGATGCGAACCCGCCGGTCCGGCGGACCGCAGTTCGGAAGGCTCAGTTCAAGATGAAGGAAGTAGTGCTTGCCGGGCCGACGCCGTACTCATTGCGCCACACCACGGACACAGAGTGACTCGATCCCGACTCGAGTCCGCTGACCCAACAGAACCCGAATCCTCCGACATTTCCGGACTCGGCGCATTCAACTGCCGTCCCATCGACCGATACCTCGGCGCTGAGGACACTGTCCGAAACCGAAGTCCAGATGACGAGCGCCGATGAACACCTGATGCACCATGCGTTGGCCAGGATGGCGACCGAACCCGGTGCCGGGGGCAGGGCTCCCCACACTGCGGTCAGCGAACCCGACCTCGACACCGAAGTCGTCAGTAGATCCTGGTCCGAGGTTTTCGACGCATCGCGGGTCCAACCGATTAACACGTAGCCGGAACGTAGGCAGTCAGTAGCTGTTGGCAACTGATACGTCCCGCGGAACTCGATCGTCCACGCCGACGAGTGTTCGCCGCAGGAACCGCCGGCGGGGTCGAGCGTGACTTGTCTCGTGGGCCGACCGTGTCGGGTCCGACAGTTGTTGGTGTCTGCCGGACCGAAGTTGATCGTCCGAAGAACCGGAAACCCGTCGTTCAACGACGACCTGACGCACCACACAGAATCGAAATCCCAACCATTGTCGTCGGCGAGAAATTGACGCGAGCGCAACTCATCTGCGCTTGCGCAAACGTTGACTGGCCCGACATCGCAGTTCGGTCCGCCTTCCAGACCGAAACTGTTGACACTTACCACAAAGCCATAGTCGGCGCCGACAAGTGCTCCTGCGGCGCCTGAACTCTCCACTTCGCCGATGGCAAAGGAAGATTGAATGATCTGATCGAAAGCTGCACCAAAAAGTCCACCGACAGAATCAAGACCCACAACCGACCCTGCGCTGTACGAGTCAGTGACGTAACTTGGTCCGATGCTAGTCAGATTGGTGTCGCCAACCAGCCCGCCGACCGCACCCTCTCCTCGCACATCTCCAACTGTGAATGAACGTGTCACTGTTACCGAGTAGAAGGTCCAACCAAGCAACCCTCCTACCGAATCGACCCCCGTGACGTCGCCGGTGGAATAGGAGTCGGTGAATTCCAAGAATGGAGCACTTGAGTAACCAACCAATCCACCTACAAGATTCACACCGTTAATCTCGCCCGTCGAGTATGACTGCTCGATCGGGTGTGGCACCTCTTCGATGGAGTATTCAGTCTCGCCGATAAGACCACCCACCTTGTTCGCGCCGCGAATATCTCCAGAGGAATGCGAATCCTCGATATTCACGGGGCCATCGGTGTCGCCGACCAAACCACCGGCATAATTGAGTCCACTGATGTTTCCGGCGGACGACGAGTTGGTGATCGTCAAGCTTCCACCCACCCGGCCAATCAATCCACCCACCCGGTCGTTAGCTGTCGTTACGTTGCCGGTCGTTTGCGAATTCGAGATCACAACTTCAAAAATGGACTCTCCGATCAAACCGCCCGTCTTGTCGACCCCCACGACATTGCCGTGGCGGATGACATCGACGATCTCAAGTCGACCATCAGGTAGATCGAACAACGGCGCCTCGGCGTCGGACTGAGTGTCAACGAATTCGAATCCGTGTCCATCGAAGGTGCCGAACCAGTTCCCACTCGGACCGACCCAGCCATCGAGATCGATGTCGTCCACCTGGAAGACCGTCAACCCATTGCAATCGTTGTCCGTCCCAAGGTCGTTCAGATCGGATGCCTCGGTTACCTCCACCCGCTCATCGACTGCGTCCCACAAGACGCAATCGCTTGGGGCCGAAGCTGCTGCACCGGAAGCCGACACGAATGTGGCCGCAAGCGACAAGGCGATGCCGTTGACGAGCACGCGTGAGCGGACTCTCAGTCGACCTGCACCACGAAGACGAATCACTGTAAAAGACTACAGAAGGACGCCTTGCTCATTGGAGCGCCCCGAACCTCTGGCACTCCCAACGGGATTCGAACCCGTGCCGCCACCTTGAGAGGGTGGTGTCCTAGGCCACTAGACGATGGGAGCAAGTAGCGGACGGTTTCTGCGCTCCGGAACGGGTCTCGACTCGTCCAAGGACTCAACCCTGAAGGGATTCCCATGATCCTCCGCAGTTACGAGTTCCACCTCAGAGCGAAGAACCTGTCACCAGCCACCATCAAGGCAGCAAGGGAATACCTCTCCCCGTTCCTGGCCGTCCACGACCCTTACAAGACCACGATCCGCGAGGTGGAGGCTTGGTTGGCGGATATGTCAACCCGTTGTAAACCAAGCACTGTCTGGACCGCCTGGCGGCATCTCAAGGCATTCTTTGAGTGGCTCTCGCTTGAAGGGGATATCCCCACGAACCCGATGGAGCGCATTCGAAAGCCTCTGGTTCCGACCACGGAGGTCAATGTCCTCAATGCCCAACAGTCAAAGTCACTGATCGAAGCGTGCCGAGGGAAGGACCGAGACTCTCGCCGTGACCTGGCGATGGTCTCAATCATGCTGGACACCGGGATCCGGCTGTCGGAACTCGCCAATCTGACAATTGACGACGTGTCCGAGGATGGAACTCTTCGCATATTCGGCAAGGGGCGGAAATGGCGAACCGTCGCCCTTGGTGGCACCTCCCAACGTCACCTCAGCGCATGGCTACGGTCGTCTGGCATCACCGAAGGCCCCCTCTGGATAGGGAGGAAGGGCCCGATGACAACAACTGGCATCAGGAAGATGCTTGCGCGTCGTGGGTCAACGGCTGGCTTGCGCCTACACCCGCACATGCTTCGTCACACATTTGTCGACAATTGGCTACGAAACGGTGGTTCCGAAGTTGACCTCGCCCGAATCGCTGGCTGGACCTCGACTCGAATGGCCGAGCGGTACGCAAGGCATCGTGCCGATGAACGGGCGATCCAAGCACACAGGAATATTTCGCCGATGGATGGGCTGTATTCAGCGGTTGGGAGAAAGGTCTGAACCACTGAAATGAAGTTGTCGAGCCTCTAATCCACGCACTTAGACCCTTAGTTAAGACTGTTAGTTCACGCGACGCATAGGTGCGACTGGCCCCTCGCACTACACCCAAATTTGTGCGAAGTTGAGTGCCGTCAACACCACTGGTCCCACAACGAAGAGGTTGAACCATGGCACTTATCAACTGCCCTGAATGCGAGAAACAAATCTCTGACAAAGCACCCGCGTGCCCAAACTGCGGAGTTCCGCTGGGCGACCCATCGCCGGCACCCACAAGCACTGGGACAGGGTCGATCGGATGCGCCGGTTGCAGACAATCCGATCGGGTCGTAAGAGTTGGCGCACTACAACTGACCCATCGAAAACACACACAAGAGGTTGGTGAAGTTGACCTTCAGACAAACGGAATCTCGGTGAGCGGGAACTTTGCCCTCACAGATGATTTTGCACTTGTCTCATCGCCGTGGACTGGCCTCTCGGTCCAGGCTTCGTCGACCAGTGGCACGATTCAGACGTCGGGAACAAGCGAGTCCGGCCTCCTGCGGGCTATTGAGTACTGGATCCCCGTTCCTCTTCCTGGCGATCCCATCCCTACTGAGTTCGATGCGCAACTAAAGCGCTACGAGGACGCATTGGTATGTGAACGTTGCGCCACGGCGACGCTCGAAGGTGAGGCTGTCAAATTCGATCAACTCTCGCTGCGTGTCTTCGGGCCAACCGGCCTCACGAGGAGCCTGGAGTACCAATCTCTCGTCGCACATAACGCTCGAGCAAATTTCGGCGTTCTGATCAGGCGTAAGGGAACAAAGAACGCCACTCTTCAACAACTTGAGGGAATTCACTCGACGATTTCAAACTCGTTTCAGTTCAACCCCGGTTTCGAAACTCGGCGACTTAGTGTTGATGACGTCGAAATCCGAATCTCTGCAGGAAGTAGTGGCTCTCAGGCAAAAGCCAAGGCAATGGGAGCCATGGGGAAAGCAAGTTGGTGGCCAACCACTGGAGTTGTTTCATCAATGTTGGACTCGACTACCGGTGATGCCCTCTACTCGGTAGTTGCTACCGCCGACTACGAAAACTCTGCCCTCACTGCAATCGGTATTTCGGGCCGCTACAAAAAGCGCTTCGGAGAGTTGGCAGAGATTTTGAACACAAGCGTTAAGTAGGCCCTAGGAGTACAGCGACTTTGCAATTGGTGTAACGGGATCGTTAATCAGTCGACTGAACAACAAGTACGGTTCCGCCAATGGGGATGTTTAAGAGCCGCAAGGAACCCCCTCGCCCGGCACAGGGCGGGGGGCGCACATCAAACTTCAGGGAACCATCGATCCCTGGAACACATCCTGGACCACCCTTTCTCAAGACCCCATTCATCGCTTCCACAAAGGGGCCGGGATCAATTGACTCCATCGCGCACTACGTCGGCTTCGGTCAATCAATTCACAGAAACTTCAGTTCAGCCGATTGCGCTTCGGACCACATCTTTGTGGTCGACGCGACTCGAGACCTTGAATTTGCGCTTGGTTTCAGCGACGAACCACGTAGAGCCCTATTCACGAGCCAAACTGGCGACCCCCTAATGCTGGTGATTGATTGGACACCACCAATTGGTCGTTCACAGGTCGAGGTAGGAGAGCGCCTAAGAGAGACGTTCGGAGTTTCGGAGACGCCGATCGCAACGATTCATGGGATCCTGACAGCGGGAATGTCGATTTGGACACTCGCCTTAACCGCATCAAGCCTCTACGCACTCGGTGAAAGCGGGCAACCATCAATACAAGTGCCTCTCGCTGACATCTTCGGACTTCGACTATCGGGATTTGAACTTGCTCTCAATTATGCAGGACACGATCAAAACTACGGGCTCCCGCAACCAGGAATGAAACTCCAGTACGAGTCACTCGCTTTCTTTCATGTGAGATACATAACAACTTGGACAGAATTCGCGACTGCAGTTGAAGAGGCGTGGATCAAGGTTTCGATTGCTGAACCTGCAAACAAAGTCTTTGGTGACTTGGGTTCTCTTTCCGTCTACTCGCGTTCGCACTATGGAAATCTCTTCACGAGCCACTTCCCTTTCCGAGAAGAGGGACTTAGACAAACTGCATCTAGTAAAGGCCTTCAAAGTGTCATTGAATCGTGGGCGCAACAGGAGTTAGAGGCGTTCCGTTTGCGAACACAAAAGTGATGGCCGTTGCGTCAACGCCCTTGACAGGTTCAGGCGTTCTAAAGACACCTCGTGGTAGTTGGCTAGAAATGTCGACACAGTTTTGATGAGCACTGATGTATTTCAAGTTCATTAATTGTTGACAGAGTTGCGCCGCAGGTTGACTGATGGGACTTAATCTCTAATTGCTCGGAGTTCCCTTCATGGTTGATGAGACTCACGAAGGGCACGTCGACAGAACCCCTCCACGATCACGAACTCTCCTTGAGCGTGGTTGATTTCGAGTGGTGAGCATCACCTCACTGAAATCACTCGGGTGTTCGTGGATGAGATCAAAATAGAGTTCAGAGAAATTAGAGATGTAAATGAGTTTTTCGTTGTTTCAACAAAATTTGAGTGGTTCGAATTTGTCAAAGAAGCGGGTTCGCTCGCTGTGACGTTGACTATTGCAACCCAGACTGTCGTTGTGGTTTCTCCAGCCACGCCGAAGAATTCGAAGAAGGGCCTGTACTTCTCAGTCATACTTGACGCTGGCAGTAGCAAGGCTCCAGATCACTGGTACGGGAACATTTACCCAATAGGCCGTGAGCAAGTACGCGATGAACTCGATGGGCTACTCGGCGCGATGCCCGGTGAGCGATTCAAGATCTCTGGAAAGGTTCGGAAGTGGAACCTTGAGACTGGCGGCTACGGAGTCGTTATTGATATTTCTGCGGCGAGCCCAGTTGAGAGCATCTGACGTACGGGAACTCCCAGTTTGGTGAGATTTATCTAAACACTTGGGCTGCGAAACCCCCAGATATACAGCATTCACCATCCACGATGCTCCGGTCGGGGCGTGTCTCACCCTTCTTCTAGGCTTAGTTGCAATGGCTCGTACACCCTTCAAATTTGTTGATCTCTTCGCGGGAATTGGTGGCTTCCACGCAGCCCTTAGCGGATTCGGGGGGAAGTGTGTTTACGGCGTTGAGATCGACCCTGCAGCAGCCGCTGTGTATGAGCGCAACTGGGGGAAGTCAATTCTTGGAGACATCACCGAAGACGTCTCCGACTCGCAGTGTCTCGTGCCCGCCCACGACGTTTTGGCGGCCGGATTTCCCTGTCAGCCCTTCTCGAAGTCGGGCGCCCAACTTGGCATGGAAGAAACTCGAGGCACCCTTTACTGGAACATTCTTCAGATCATCCGCCACCGACAACCCGCTCTAGTCATCCTCGAAAATGTCCGCAACCTCGCAGGTCCACGACATATCCACGAATGGCGGGTCATCGTCGAGACCCTCCGGGAGCAGGGATACAGGGTCGCAGATGTGCCAGCAGTGTTTTCCCCGCATCTACTCCCCCCTGATCTCGGTGGCCGACCTCAAATCCGCGAACGAGTGTTCATCGTCGCGGTGAGAGAGGCCCCCGGAGTAACTGACCACAGACTTGATCTTCCACTCGTTGACAACCGCGCAGTTCGTGGATGGGATCCAGGGACTTGGGACTTGATCTCAGATCTCCCAATTGAACCGACTGAGGCTGGCCCGGAATGCCGACTCTCCAGTTCTGAGGGGTACTGGATCGACGCCTGGGACGACTTCGTCGTTGGCATGTGGGAGGAACGAGATGGACGTCGTCTGCCCGGCTTTCCACTCTGGGGAGACAACTGGGTCACCAACTCGGCCCTGAAGATTCCAAAGGGAACTCCTACCTGGAAAGCCGACTTTCTTAGGAAGAACGCAGCGTTTTACACAGAGCACCAGAAATTCATCAACTCATGGACGAAACGCTGGAAGTTCTACACCGAAGCATTTCCACCTTCACGACGGAAACTTGAATGGCAAGCGCAGGACACTCCTCGCCTCTGGGACACGGTCATGCACCTGCGGCCATCCGGCATCAGAGCACGCAGAGCGACATACCTTCCCGCTCTGGTCGCCATCACACAAACTTCCATCATCGGACCGTTGAGGCGCCGCCTATCCCCTCGAGAGGCCGCAAGGCTTCAGGGCCTGCCAGATTGGTTTGACTTCGGAGCGCAGGCTCCAGCCGCCACCTACCGGCAACTTGGGAACGGCGTGAGTGTGGGCGCGGTATGGCACGTGGTGCGACAGGCGGTTCAGGCTTACGAAGAAACCCTCAAGAAGACGTGCCCAGGTCTAGTTCGATCGGTCCTAGGCGCTGAAGAGAGTCCTGACCCAGCATTACGACGGCTGGGTCCCTCCTGACTTCCCATCCGAATACGAGCCCGTTACCTCCACAGGGATGACGCCAAAGGTCCGAGAATGGCTGTCGCTGGTGGTCGCTGACCAAGTTCTCCCTTCTAAAGAGAACGTCCGCAAAGTCCACTAGTTCTGCGGGATCAAGGACGCCATTCGCCCGATCGTTCTTTCGGCAGACAGCCCGGATCTCGTTGACTCGCCCTGTTTCGGCGGGGTGTCGCCCTGCGGCCACCTCACAGGACTGGAAACTGTAGGAGAAGGCATATCCAACTACTGCGTGGCGCGACGCAAGCGGATATCTCCGCATACGAAGGATGTCGTGAATCAGACTTCGATCCTTCAAGTACGGAGAAAGCGTCTTCTGGACATTGAAGTCGTTGTTTTTTCCGTTATCGCCAATGAACTGGATCCTCTTCAACTCGATCGCCCACTCCGGCCCAGCAGAGGTCCCAGCAGGTGAGCGGAAAACGATGTCGCATGAGGCGCCCTTGAGCGCGGGATACGGAACTTCGCGTGCGCAGGTCCCGCTGGGCTCAAAGTCGCTGGCGTAGGCAACCTTCCACCACTCGACTAACTCCGCGCAGAGTTGTGGCTCAGTCATCGACGGCACCCCAGGCAGATAGGTCATCCCAGTTCGAGCACTCGACCCCACAAACGTCGTGTTTTGGTCGACATATGCGAGGCCTTCAGCGACACGGGCGACGAGGGTTTGGAGGTTCACGATTAGCAGCCACCTGCGAAGGACACCACTCTGCGCACAACAAGCGGTCTAGTCGAAATCACGTAGCATCGGAAGCGTTCACACAAAACCGTCTAACGACGAGGAGCGACGCGCAACCCGGAGCAAACGAGACATCCTCTGGCACTCCCAACGGGATTCGAACCCGTGCCGCCACCTTGAGAGGGTGGTGTCCTAGGCCACTAGACGATGGGAGCAAGTAGCGGACGAAACGCTACCGCCCGAGGGCGTAGCCACCACCGGGTCCACATGCAAAACGACCGGGCCGAAGCCCGGTCGTCATGGCTGGGGAGCAAGGAATCGAACCCTGAATAACAGAACCAGAATCTGCTGTGTTGCCAGTTACACCACTCCCCAAGGAGCAACGAGATTGTAGTGGCGACCTCTTCGGAGGACTACCGGACGATCAGCCGATCCATGCTTCGAGCCGGTCGAACCCGATCACCCGACCCGCGGCCACCCCGGCCGCCTCGGTGAAGTGCTTCTTGGCCGCCGTCCAGCCCTGTACCGGACTCGTGTCGGTCGCCGAGGTGTAAGCCGTCAGGCCGAGTTCCTCGGCCATCAGGCGAATGCGTAGTGAATGGAAGGGGTCGCTCACGAGAATCACCGAGCGCACTCCCCACTCGTCGGCCTTGGCGGCCACGTTCTGCAGCGTCTCCCACGAACTCCGACCGGTGTCCTCCCCCACGATCGCCGATTCGGGCACACCGTGAGCAACGAGATACTTCTCGGACGTGCTCGCCTCGGTGAATCGATCACCGGGTTGATTACCTCCGGTCACGATCACCATCGGCGCGAGTCCGTCGGTCCAGAGCTCCACCACATGATCGAGCCGCGCCTCGAGTTGCGGCGACGGCCGACCGTCGTATTGCGCGGCGCCCATCACCACGATCGCGTCCACTGGTCGATCGTGATCCGCTAATCCGGTACGCCACACCTGCGCGAGAGTCACCGAGTAATACAGAACTCCAACGACCACCGCGCACAGCAGCAGTCCGACCGTACGACGCCAACCGCCGCGCCGCCACCAGCGAGGCACGCGAAATCTCGGCGACACGGGTTGCACCACACTCGGCGGGGTCGCATCCGGCGGACCCGGTGGCGGAGGCGGCAGCACGAACTCGCCGCCATCGGACGACATGTTCGCGGTCAGCTCCCCGCCAGACGATCGGCCGCCGCGCGCAGACGCGTCAGCACGGCGTCCCGACCGAGGATCTCGAGCGCTTCGAACAACGGCGGCCCGATGGTCCGACCCGTCACCGCCACCCGCACCGGCGCCTGCGCCTTACCCAATTTCAGACCGAGCGTGGTTCCCGCTGCCTCCACTGCGGTCTTCAGCGCTTCGGCGTTCCATGGTGTGTCGGCCAGAACGTCGATCGATGTCTCGAGCATCGAGCGAGCTTCGGCGTTACCGAAAGTCTTGTCCCACGATGCCTCATCGACGATGGGTGCATCGAGGAAGAGGAAGTCCACGAGGTTCGGCACCTCGGCAAGAGTGACGATGCGCGTCTGCACGAGTTCGGCCATGGCACGAAACACGTCGGACCGGAACTGGTCGGCGCGCCACGGCACCGCATCTCCGCTCAACCACGGCGCGCAAGCGTCGATGAACGCCTCCACATCCATGGCCCGGATGTACTCACCGTTGAAGGCCGCGAGTTTCTTCAGATCGAAGAAAGCCGGCGAGTGGTTCACGTCCTCCAGACGGAAGTCGGCTTCGATCCGCGACCACGGAACGATTTCGGTCTCGCCCTGTGGCGCCCACCCCAGAGTCATCAAGTAGTTCACCATCGCATCGGCGAGGAAGCCTTCGGCGCGGTACTGCTCGAGCGCCACCTTGTCGCGGCGTTTGGAGAGCTTCTTTCGCTGTTCGTTCACCAGCACCGGCACGTGCGCCCACACCGGGGGTCGATGTCCGAGCGCTTCCCACAACATCTGCTGTTTCGGCGTGTTCGGCAGATGCTCTTCGGCGCGAACCACGTGCGACACGCGCATGGTCACGTCGTCCACGACGTTGGCCAGCAGGAACATCGGCGAACCGTTGCCCCGCAACAACACGAAATCCTCGATCGTCTCGTTGGCGAACTCCACCCGCCCGCGCACCAGATCGTCGACGATCGTCATGCCCTCGGGCACGCGGAATCGCAGCACCCGACCGGGGCCGGGGCCAAGGTCGCGATCTCGCGAATAGCCGTCGTAACCCTGTTTGCCCGACGCCTTCGAGCGTTCCTGAATCTGCTCCGGTGTGAGGTCGCAGTAGTACGCCCGCCCCTCGGCGAAGAGTCGCTCAGCCGCCGCCACATGGTCGGCCGCGTAGTTGCTCTGGAAATACGGGCCTTCGAAGGTGGGGTCGTCGCTGTGCACACCGATCCAAGCGAGCGCGTCGATGATGCCCTGCGTCCATTCGGGACGATTGCGGGCTTCGTCGGTGTCCTCGATGCGCAGGACGAACTTCCCGCCCAGTCGTTTGGCCAACGCCCAGTTGTACAGAGCCGTGCGCGCACCACCCACGTGGAAGAAGCCGGTCGGCGACGGCGCGAACCGGAAACGCGGTCCTTCCGTAACGGGGGTCACTTGTGACGACATGCTCCACGAACGCTACCCGTGGGCCTCGCCAGCGAGGGGTAGCGTCGATGTCATGGGACGACACTCCTTCACCCTCGGCGGCGAGCAACACCCCGGTCACCGGAGCGTCGCCGGCGGTCTCGCGCGCGCCGCGGTGTTCGGCATCAGCGATGGACTCGTCTCCAACGTGTCACTCGTGATCGGCTTCGCCGGCAGCGGTGTGGATTCATCCCTCGTGCGTCTTGCCGGCTTGGCGGGTGCCATTGCCGGTGGAGCGAGCATGGCCGCCGGCGAATGGATCTCCGTCTCGGCCCAGAACGAACTCGTCACCCGCGAACTGGAAATCGAGCGGCGTGAACTTCGCGTCAACACCGCGGCCGAAACTCACGAACTCGCCAAGATCTACGAAGGTCACGGCATCGAACCCGACCGCGCGGCCGCCGCGGCCGCCGATGTGATGCGCCAGCCCGATGTCGCCCTCGCCGTACACGCGCGTGAAGAACTCGGAGTGGATCCGGGCGTTCTGCCCTCACCCTTCCATGCCGCGCTGTTGTCGCTCGTGTGCTTCGTCTTCGGCGCGATCCTGCCGGTGATCCCGTGGTTCATCGGTGGTGGTGGCGCCGCCAAGGTCACCTCCATCCTGATCGGCGTGGTGGCCGCGGCCATCGTGGGCGCGGTGATCGGACGTTTCGCCGAGCGGCGCATCGCTTGGTCGTCGATCCGGCAGGTGCTGATCCTTCTCGTGGCCTGCGGAGTGACGTACCTGATCGGCCAGTTGCTCGACGTCTCGGTCTCCTGATCGGTCTTCGCTCGTGACCCAACGCAACGTCCTCGGTGGAGACCTCGTCCCCTGCTCGTTCGATCCCCTCACGGGCTACTACCGGACCGGATGCTGCGAGTCACGCGGCGACGATCCGGGCATGCACGTGGTGTGTGCAGTGATGACCGACGACTTCCTCGCGTTCTCCAAGAGTCGCGGCAACGACCTGAGCACCCCCATGCCGCAATACGGATTCGCCGGGCTCAACGACGGTGATCAATGGTGCCTGTGCGCATCGAGGTGGCAGGAGGCCTTCGAGGCCGGCTGTGCACCCCGAGTGGTGCTTGCCGCCACGCATGTGTCGGCACTGGAGTTCTGCGATCTCGACGCGTTGCGTCGACACGCCGTCGACTGATTCGTCGGTGACTGTTCCTTCAGATCGACGACATCACGAGTGACGCGTCACCCGTGACCGCCGCTGCCAGACCATCGGCCGCCGGCATGAGTTGCTCGCAGAAGAACCGAGCCGAGGCCACGCGTTCGGCCA
>SXGQ01210363.1_pt1 | contig 55218 bp, 48 predicted proteins | sample 3178371 | NCBI WGS metagenome assembly SXGQ01 (sample SAMN11356859, study PRJNA531348) | freshwater metagenome | isolation source: freshwater sample F1-20 | place: China: Fuxian Lake, Yuxi | collected 2017-12-25
CGATTGCAATCTGACCTACTGTAAGAATGCGGTTTGAGAATGCAGCATCTAACCAATTTGATTCGCTCGATTCGATTTCGCTTTGCGATAAAGGGAGAAGTTGTAAGGTTTCCATGCGACCAGCTAGAGAGTCGGCAACTCTGGGTAGTGTCATTAAATTTGCTGATCCAGTTAGAAGGAAGCGTCCTGGCCGACGATCCTCATCAACACTTTTCTTAATGGCTAGCAGTAGTTGAGGTGCGCGCTGGATTTCATCAATCACCGCATAATCTAGATCTCGAATAACACCTGCTGGGTCATTGCGAACAGAAAATAGTGTGAGATCGTCGTCTAAGGTTAAGTAACGAAGGCCTTTGTCCTGTGCAATTTTTTTTACCAAGGTGGTTTTCCCAACTTGTCGCGGACCAGCCAGTAATATAACGGGCGTATCAAGCATAGACTCCGCAATTAATGGCTCTACATTCCGCCTGAAAAATAAAGTTTTACGATTATTCATATGGTAATTATACATATTTTACGGAATTTAGTCTATTTTTATACGGAATTAAGTGTATAAATTTACGGAATTAAATGCATCAAAATTAGTCGACTGTCAGGGAAAAAAAGGCGACGACCCTAGGCAGAGCTTATTTTGGATTAATCGAATTGGGAATCATTATCATTTAAAAAACCAATTGAATCAATTACTTATAAAACCACTCTAGTGAAATTGATTTGTGTTTTAAGATTCGGTCTGCTGTTTTGTACATAACGGAGAATCCATGAAAAACACACGTCGTCAGTTTTTAATTATGTCTGCTGCAGGTGCAGCAACCCTCTCACTCAATAACTTGGCTCAGGCACAGGCAATGGTTGCCGAGACCGACCCACAAGCGCAAGCATTGGGTTACAAGGCGGATACTACTAAGGTTGATACCAAGAAATACCCCAAGCACGCTAATACCCAGCGTTGCGACAACTGCGCACTCTGGCAAGCTAAAGGCTCTGCAGCTGCAGGTGGTTGCAGCCTGTTTGCTGGTAAGCAAGTACATGCTGCTGGTTGGTGTTCTGCATGGGCGAAGAAGGCTGGTTAAGCTCTCTAAGCATACGGAGCTTTGCTCTGTCGAAATAAAAAAGCGCTCCGAGGAGCGCTTTTCTTTTACCTAAATGACAGATTAGGAATTTGCCAAATGTGCTTCTAAAGTTTTGGTGAACTTGTTAGCGTGGCTGCGTTCTGCCTTTGCCAAGGTCTCAAACCAATCGGCGATCTCGTCAAAACCTTCTTCACGAGCTGTTTTTGCCATACCTGGGTACATATCGGTGTACTCATGGGTCTCACCAGCGATCGCTGCTTGCAGAGCTTCAGCAACGGTCTTGGCAGGCATGCCAGTACCTGGCTCGCCAGCACCACCAGTGATCAAATACTCCATATGACCATGGGCGTGACCAGTTTCACCTTCAGCAGTGGAACGAAATACTGCAGCAACATCGTTCGCACCAGCAATATCAGCCTGGTTTGCGAAATACAAATAACGGCGATTGGCTTGGGACTCACCCGCAAACGCTTCTTTTAAAGACTGTTCAGTCTTGCTACCTTTTACAGACTTTGCCATAAAAAACTCCTTAAAAATTAACATGTTATAAATCAAGAGGCGGTAAACAATCAATGCATTTGCTCACCAATCCACCGCTCTATTATCAGAAATTTTGATGACGGTTTAATCGTATTTTTGTATAGAACTGATAGGAAAAAACTAGCGATTTTATTAATAGATAGCTAAAGTTAATCGATTCAAGGGGATAGGTAATAGGCTTTAGATTGGGGACTTATTGTTCATGCGAAAATTAACCCATACTTATTATGACAACCCCATTTAAAGCGGCTAAGTAATTGCAAATTCAACCGGTAATTCTATGTGGCGGCTCGGGCACACGTCTATGGCCACTCTCTCGTGCGGGCTTTCCAAAGCAATTTCTTGTGCTTTCAGGGACAAGCAGTTTGTTTCAGCAAGCGATAGAACGCGTTAATGGGCTAGGCAATGCTGAGATTTCAGTAGGAAAAACCTTGATTGTCACCAATGAAGAGCATCGATTTTTGGCCTTAGACCAACTGCGAGAGCTAAAAGCCACATCTGCGGAGTTCTTGCTGGAGCCAAGCGGTAAAAATACAGCTCCTGCACTCACCCTGGCGGCGTTAAGGGCTACTGAGGATGGCAATGATCCTGTCTTGGTTGTGACCCCTGCAGACCAAACCATCCAAAATATCAAAGCTTTTACTAGCTCCTTGCAAGCCAGTATTCGGGTGGCACAAGGTGGCGGTATTGCTGTTTTCGGTATCAAGCCAACCAAGCCAGAGACTGGGTATGGATACATCAAGCATCGCCCTGAACAAGGAATGCTTGGTGAATATAAGGTGATTCAATTTACGGAGAAACCGGATACCAAAACTGCGCAAGAGTACTTTAATAGCGGTCAATATGCTTGGAATAGTGGTATGTTTGTCTTACGAGCGAGCGTCTGGTTAAAGGCGATTAAGCAGTTTCGGGAAGATATCTATAGCGGTTGTTTGACCTCTTGGCAGGGCAAAAGTGAAGATCGTTTAGGAGATACTGTATTTGTTCGTCCAGATAAAGAGGTCTTTGCACAAATACCTGCTGAGTCGATTGACTATGCCGTGATAGAAAAATGCCCCAAAGCCAGTTTTCCTATTGATATGGTGGAGCTCGATGCGGGTTGGAGTGACCTGGGAGCCTGGGATGCAGTTTGGCAAGTACAAGGGGGACAAGCGGATGAGCACGGCAATGTCCACATAGGTGATGTATTACATGCCCAGAGTAAAAATAACCTTGTGCATGCAACAAGCCGTTTGGTAGGCACCGTTGGCATTGAGAATCTTGTCATAATTGAAACTGCTGATGCGGTCTTGGTCGCTACCCGCGAGCACAGTCAAGAAGTAAAGCAAATTGTGAGCCAGCTTGAAAAGAAAAAACGGGAAGAAAAAAATCTTCACCGCAAGGTGAATCGTCCCTGGGGTTGGTATGATAGTTTGGATGAGGGCGAGCGCTTTAAGGTCAAACGCATTCAAGTCAATTCTGGTGCGAGTCTCTCACTACAAATGCATCACCATCGTGCCGAGCATTGGATTGTGGTGAAAGGCATTGCGGAGGTGACTAATGGGGAGAAGACCATACGCTTAAAAGAAAATGAAAGTACCTACATTCCTCGGGGTGAGAAACATCGTCTATCCAATCCCGGTAAGGAACCCTTAGAAATTATTGAGGTGCAATCAGGTAGCTACCTCGGGGAAGACGATATTGTGCGTTTTGAGGATATTTATCAGAGAAGTTAGTAGGCGCTGTATAATGCTCAATATAAAAATTGTGTTGGTTAAAGAAAATTTTTGGTGGCGTCTTAGTTTCTATTTGGAGTCTCGCCATTACACTATTAACTATAGCTTTAGTGAATATAATTAATGTATTAAGTACAAGTTATAGATTAACTGTATAAAAACGGTGACCGACCCAGGAGATTTATAGATTCAGAGTATCTACCCTAATGGGTTGGCTCAAATATATTATTTGAAAAGGCTTCAAGGGGATTCTTTATGAAATTCAAACAATATCGAAAAAAAAGTTTAAGTAAAATAGTATCGAGATTCGTAATGATTGCCTCTCATTAATTTATAAGGTTTGAGAATCATTATTACAACCAACATATCCGAACATTATCCCAAAAAAAATCTTGAATATACCTTAGTGGTTTTAAGTAGCATCTTATTGGGCACGTGGGCAGTTAAAGATACGATTGCATTACGTAACATCTTATTATGCAGTGGTTCTATTTTTTCCATTTACTACATTGTTCAAGAGTGGCGATATGGTCAACTTAAAGAGCAATGCTCCATTTGGAAGATGCTGCCACTCTTTCTGCTGAGCCTAACTTTTGTTTGGGTTGTTAGCCATTACCTATTATTTTCAGTTGAGCCCCTTCTCCAATTTCAGGAATTAGAGAGTACGTGGTTGCGCGCATTTATGGCCTTCGTTATTGGGCTAGCTTCTGGTTTAGCACTTAGAAATCACCCCAATCGACTATATCTACTTTGGTTGGGTATTTTTATCGCCTTTTGTTTTCTATTTTATCAATACATACCTCGAGCTTTGTCACAAAATAAATTACTTGTACCAGATTACGATCATTATTTATTTCATCTTAAGTTCAACGTCGTTCTCATGGGAATGATATTGATCGCAGGTATTTTTGGCGTCTTATTTGATCACTTATACGCCGTCGCTTATCGCTGGAGTAATTTAAAACCTTGGTATCTGCTTTATTGGTTGCTCGGTAATGGCTTAGCATTATGGGCATTCGTGTACATCGTGGATTCCCGAAATGGCACCGGCCTAACATTTATTTTTTATAGTTTTTGGTTCATTTATGCGGTAGTTTTTTTTATCAAAGCTCAACTTCACCGTCTGAATGTAAATAAATATCTAGTGCTTATATTACCTAGTATCGGCTTATGCTCAACTTTGTTTTTTTTGTCCTTACAAGTCACCGTCAATAATAGCTGGAATAATTTGGTGGAGGATGTAAAGATTGCGGTACAAATCGATCATTATCCTAATTGGAGCAATTTGAGAGAATTGGGAATGCCAAAAAGAGCCAATGGGCAACCGGTTGTGGGTAACACGTATGAGCGGGTGGCTTGGGCAGTTGCGGGTTCGAGGGCGATCATTGCTAAACCGGAAGGCGTTGGTTTATTGGCTTATCCTTTTGCATTAAATCCTCATGCGCCTCGAAAAATGATAGATGGCACGAACCCCAATCCTTTTTCGACGCATAGCGGCTGGGTTGAGTTTGGTTTAGCTTTTGGTTTACCCTTTCTTTGCTTAATTTTTTCCGCTTTATCGCTAACTTTTATTGAGGCAATCCGCCACTCTTATCCATCGAAGTTGACTGTTGTAGGTTTTCTTGTGCTTATAGCTTTTTTATTCACAGTCGGCGAGAACTCCACAAAACATGGTGTCGAAATTCTCTACTACCTGTTGGCTTTACTACCCGCCTTACTTCTAACAACACCCAGTAAAAAGATTTAATGATTGGTAATCTGAAAATTTCATAACTACTGTATCCCTGGGGGGGTTGTAAGAGTATTCTAGTTTCATATTGTTTTTGGCGCTGTGATAAGATTTTAATAATTTGAAATAAAATACTTTGTGCATCCCATAAAAGAATAATGAGTTTTTCAAAAGAACAGATAGTTAGTAGGTAGACTGAGTCGATAAGAACCTTGGTTCTGCGGATGCCACCTCCAAACTGTGTGAGCACAATGCTTTGTAGACCTATCTTATGTGACAACCGACCTGAAATCAAAGCACCTTCACACCATTTAATTGATGACCTATACAACTAAAAATATTGCTGTCATCGGCTTGGGATACGTCGGCCTTCCATTGGCAGCTGAATTTGGCAAATACCGCCCGGTTGTGGGTTTTGACATTAACCCAAGTCGCATTTCCGAACTGCAGGCCTACCTAGACCGCACACTAGAGTGCACTCCCCAACAGCTTAAAGCAGCCAGCCACTTACGTTTCAGCCACCATCCGCAGGATATTGAGGCTTGCCAAGTCTTCATCATTACCGTGCCTACCCCGGTTGATTCTGCAAATCGGCCAGATGTAATGCCGCTTGTTAAAGCAAGCCAGCTCGTGGGTCAAGTACTCAAAAAAGGTGATATTGTAATTTACGAATCTACTGTTTATCCTGGTGCCACAGAAGAAGTGTGCGTGCCAGTGCTCGAAGAAGCCAGTAACCTCAAGTTCAACTTGGACTTTTTCTGTGGTTACAGCCCCGAGCGCATCAACCCCGGCGATAAGGTTAATACTCTCACCACCATTAAAAAAATCACTAGCGGTAGCACACCCGCGGTAGCTGACGAGGTGGATGCACTCTATAAGTCTATTATAAAAGCGGGTACCTGGAAGGTCAGTAGCATAAAGGTGGCTGAGGCTTCAAAGGTCATCGAAAACACTCAACGTGACGTGAACATTGCATTAATGAATGAGTTAAGCCTAATCTTCAATAGACTGGGCATCGATACGCTCGAAGTATTAGAAGCGGCGGGAACTAAATGGAACTTCTTGCCGTTCCGCCCAGGGTTAGTGGGTGGGCACTGCATTGGTGTAGATCCGTACTATCTGACCCACAAAGCGCAAGAGGTGGGATATCATCCTGAGATAATACTGTCGGGACGACGTATCAACGATAGTATGGCAAGCCATGTAGCCAATGAAACTGTCAAGCTTATGCTACGCAAAGGCTTGCAGTTGCTTGGTAGTAAATTGTTGGTACTCGGTTTATCCTTCAAAGAAAACTGCCCGGATGTCCGAAATAGCAAGGTGGTCGATATTATTAAAGCCTTACGAAGTTATGGTCTTCAGGTGGAGGTGTATGACCCTTGGATTGATCTGCCCCAAGCCCTGCAAGAGTACAGCCTGGAATGTATGGCGCATGCGCCTGCTCTAGGTGTATATGACGCCATTGTGCTCGCAGTCGGCCACCATCAATTTTTAGCCTTGGGTGAGCGGGGTATCAAAGCCTTTGGTCGCAGTGGAGCCGTACTGTACGACGTGAAAAGTGTGCTGCCCAAAGGCGCGGCCGATGGACGGCTCTGATTCATGACTCCTTATGATCAACTATTAATTGAACTACCGCAAACTCCAAAGACTTGGCTAGTCACCGGAGTAGCAGGTTTTATTGGTAGCAATCTTCTCGAGGCCCTGCTAAGACTTAATCAGTTCGTGGTGGGTCTTGACAACTTTGCCACTGGTTACCAAAAAAACTTAGACGAAGTGCAAAGCCTTGTCACCCCTGCGCAATGGGCTAATTTCCGTTTCATTCACGGCGATATCCGCGTACTCGCCGATTGCCAAAAAGCCTGCAAAGGTGTAGACCATGTGCTGCATCAAGCTGCTTTGGGTAGTGTGCCTCGAAGTCTGCTAGACCCAATCGCCACTAACAGCGTGAATATCACAGGTTTTTTGAACATGCTAGTAGTTGCACGAGATGCTCAGGTGCGAAGCTTTACTTATGCTGCCAGCAGTAGCACATACGGTGACCACCAAGCCCTGCCCAAGGTAGAGGAAAACATTGGCAAACCCCTAAGCCCGTACGCCGTTACTAAATACGTCAATGAGTTGTATGCTGACATTTATTCCAAGTGTTTTGGTTTTCACACCATTGGACTGCGCTACTTCAATGTCTTTGGACCTCGCCAAAACCCTAATGGCCCCTATGCTGCTGTAATCCCCAAATGGGTATTATCGCTTTTAAGAAACGAAATAGTCTACATCAATGGTGATGGTGAAACGAGCCGCGACTTCACATTTATTAAAAACGCCATCCAAGCTAATCTCCTAGCAGCCCTATCCGCCCCCCAGCAAGCCCTCAATCAGGTTTACAACATGGCCGCAGGAGAACGCACTACACTTAATCAACTCTTTGGGCTTATTAGAGATAATCTTTTGCATCATGGCGTTTCACCGACCGTGAAGCCGGTATATCGTGACTTTAGAGCGGGTGACGTACGTCATAGCCTTGCCGATATAACCAAAGCTAGGCATTTGTTAGGTTATGAGCCTACACACCGCATTGTAGACGGCATTCAAGCCACTACGCACTGGTATGTTGAGCAACTTTAAATAGCATAGAATGATCTTAATGGAAAAAAAAATACCAACCTTTGACAAAAAAATACGTGTTGGGCTTGTCGGCTGCGGTCGTATTTCTCAAAACCACTTTAAATCTATTGAGCAACATGCCCAAGAACTAGACCTTGTTACTTTGTGCGATGTGGACCCTGTAGTCCTTAGTGCCCATTCCAATCAATACAAAGTACCTGGCTACACCAATATGGCCAAAATGCTTGCTAATGAGCAACTAGATATTGTTGTCCTGTGCACACCTAGTGGTTTGCACTCTCAGCAAGCTATATTAGCTGCACGGCATGGCATCCATATAATCACCGAGAAACCTATGGCAACTCGCTGGAGCGATGGATTGGCCATGGTCAAAGCTTGCGATGATGCTAATGTTCATTTGTTTGTAGTTAAGCAAAACCGTCTCAACAGCACATTACAACTGCTTAAGCGCGCCGTTGTAGAAAAACGTTTTGGCAAGATTCATATGGTAAATATGAATATTTTCTGGAGTCGACCACAGTCGTATTATGACCAAGGTAACGGCTGGCGAGGCACTTGGGAGTTTGATGGTGGCGCCTTCATGAATCAGGCTAGCCATTATGTGGATTTATTAGATTGGTTGATTGGCCCCGTCGAAAAGGTTCATGCCATGATGGGTACAACTCGTGATATCGAAGTTGAGGATACAGGTGTACTTAATATCAAGTGGCGAAACGGCGCATTGGGCTCGATGAACGTAACCATGCTCACCTATCCACAAAACCTAGAAGGCAGCATCACCATCTTGGGTGATAAAGGCTCAGTTAAGATCGGCGGTATGGCTGTTAATCAAATCCAAACTTGGAAATTTGAAGTCCAGTGCGATTATGATGCCGATATTCAATCTGCAAATTATCAAACGACTTCAGTTTATGGATTTGGCCATCCTTTGTATTACAAAAATGTTGTGGACGTAATGCGATGTAGAGCCAAGCTATATACAGACGGTCGCGAAGGTCTCAAATCTTTAGAGTTGTTAGTGGCAGCATATATCTCTGCACGAGATGGTCAGACTGTTGGCTTGCCATTACATTATTGACCTGAATGCAGAATATCACCATTCACCCATCGGCGATCGTTGATGACGGTGCACACATTGGCGATGGCAGCTGCATTTGGCATTTTGCACACGTCTGCGGTGGAGCCAAAATCGGCAAAGGCGTGTCGCTAGGGCAAAATGTGTTTATTGGTAACAAGGCCGTTATAGGTGACCACTGCAAAATCCAAAACAATGTGAGCGTATACGATAATGTTACGCTTGAAGAGGGTGTTTTCTGCGGTCCCAGCATGGTGTTCACCAACGTCTATAACCCCCGCTCGTTGATTAAGCGTAAGAACGAGTACCGTAATACTTTGGTTAAAAAAGGCGCTACCTTAGGTGCGAATTGCACCATCGTTTGCGGTGCTACTATTGGCGAATACGCTTTTGTGGGAGCGGGTGCTGTGGTTAATAAAGATGTGAAGCCTTTTGCGCTGATGCTGGGTGTGCCTGCTAAGCAGGAAGGCTGGATGAGTCACCATGGTGAGCGGATCCCGTTACCCACTCGAGGTGAAGGCATCTATATTTGTCCGCATACCGGTCACGTGTATGAGCTTAAAGGCTGTCAACTCACTGCCAACTCTCCGTAAAACAAAGCGACCAAAAATGTCAATCCCCTTTGTCGACCTCAAAGCTCAATATCAAGAACTTAAGTCGCAAATCCAAGCTCGTATTAATGCAGTTTTAGAGCACGGCCAATACATCATGGGGCCAGAGGTGATAGAGCTTGAAGACAAACTTGCTGCCCGCTCAGGAGCCAATCACTGCATTACCTGCGCCAGTGGCACCGAGGCTTTGTTAATGAGTCTTATGGCGCTGGATATTGCAGCAGGCGATGAAATTATTACCACCCCATTTACTTTTGCTGCTACGACTGAGGTGATCGTTCTGTTGGGGGCTAAGCCAGTGTTTGTGGACGTGGAGCCCGACACGTGCAACATTAACGCAAGCTTAATCGAAGCCAAAATTACCAGCAAGACAAAAGCCATTATGCCGGTGAGCTTGTATGGTCAACCAGCCGACATGGATTTGATTAACGCCATAGCAACCATGCACGGTAACATTCCAGTGATTGAAGACGCGGCCCAAAGCTTTGGTGCTAGCTACAAAGAGCGTAAAAGCTGTAACCTTAGCACCATAGGGTGCACGAGCTTTTTCCCCAGCAAACCCTTGGGCTGCTATGGTGATGGTGGGGCTATCTTTACCAACGACGACGCCCTAGCTCAAGCCCTGCTCGAGATTCGAGTGCACGGTCAAAGTCGGCGTTATTTGCATACCCGGGTAGGTGTGGGCGGGCGCATGGACACCCTGCAATGTGCCATAGTACTGGCTAAGTTGGAGCGCTTTGATTGGGAAGTGCAAAGGCGCATTGAAGTAGGCCAACGCTACAATCAATTATTGGATCAAGCTGGCATAGCCCGCGTGCAGCAACGAGCAGACCGCACCAGCGTATTTGCCCAATACACCCTTTTTGTGAATGAGCGCGAGGCACTGCAAAAGCGCTTGGCAAGTGCAGGCATCCCCACCGCAGTTCATTATCCATTGCCCGTCAATGAGCAACCTGCCTACAAATACCTGTGTTGCCCAGACTGTACGCCTATAGCAAGCGAAGCAGCAAAACGAGTAATGAGCCTTCCAATTTGCCCACAGCTTACCAAAGATAATCAAGACCAAATTATCAAAGCACTGCAGATTTGAATCCGCCAAACAAGATCACCGCATCTCAGGGTTGTAAAATTACAGGAAGAGTAAAGTCGCTAGGTTTAACGGAGGTTTTTCAATCTATCAAGAAATGAGCCATTCATGGATACTAAAGGTAAAAAATTCGTTGTTGTTGGTGGTGCTGGCCTTATTGGCTCACACACCGTTGATGCTCTGCTTAAAGATGACATCAAAGAAATCGTTATTTACGACAATTTTGTTCGTGGAACCCGTGAAAACCTGAACAACGCACTCAAAGACCCTCGTGTCAAAATTTTCGACGTTGGTGGTGATGTCATGCAAACAGATATTTTGCAATCGGCGTTTAGTGGTGCTCATGGCGTTTTCCACCTAGCAGCCTTGTGGCTCTTGCAGTGTCACGAATACCCCCGTACTGCTTTTGATGTGAACATTCGCGGTACTTTTAATGTTATTGAAGCTTGCGTTGCTAAAGGCGTTAAGCGTTTGGTCTATTCATCCTCCGCTTCTGTGTACGGCGATGCGGTTGAAGAGCCCATGACTGAAGACCACCCCTTCAATAATAAAAACTTTTATGGTGCAACTAAAATTGCAGGTGAAGCCATGCTACGATCTTTTTATCACCGCTATGGTCTCAATTTCGTAGGCTTGCGTTATATGAACGTTTATGGCCCCCGTCAGGATTACCATGGTGCTTACATTGCCGTCATTATGAAGATGCTCGATGCCATCGATAATGGGGAAAGCCCCATTATCATGGGTGATGGGTCTGAGGCATTTGACTTCGTAGCGGTCGAAGACTGTGCATTGGCCAATGTTTGCGCTATGCGGGCTAGTGCAGTAGACTACTTTTATAATGTGGGTACAGGAAGGCGAACATCATTAAAAGAGTTGGCCGAAAAACTTTTGGTGTTGACGGGTTGCGCCAAGCAAATTCAATACGCCCCGCGTAGCCAAGCTACGCTCGTAAGAAACCGTATCGGTTCCCCCAAAAAAGCGAGTCAAGAAATTAATTTTACTGCACAGATTGACCTTAATGAAGGCCTCAGGCGCCTTATTGATTGGCGCGCATCGCACAAAGCGGAAGTGTCAGATCGTCGCAAAGCTGCGGGTTTGGCCGTATGAGTTCAATACAAAAGATAAATGTACCTATCGCACGGACTTCATTACTAGAGAGCGAGATCCTTAGCGTCATGGAGCCCTTGCGCTCCGGTTGGCTTGTTCAAGGTCCAAAGGTTCGGGAATTCGAAGAGAAGTGGTCCACATTTACGGGCGCCAAACATTCCATCGCGGTGACCTCGTGCACAACCGCTTTGCACCTTTCGCTTGCGGCTTTGGGATTTCGTCCGGGTGACGAAGCGATTGTCCCAGCTTTTACTTGGATCTCCACCGCTAATGTGGTCGAACATTTGGGCGGCAAGGTTGTTTTTTGCGATATTAATTTAAATACATTTAATCTGGATATTAATCAGCTGGAAAGTAAAATTACTTCTCGTACTAAAGCTATCCTTCCAGTGCACCTATTTGGCCTAGCAGTGGACATGGGGTCAGTCAATCGAATTGCCAAAAAACATGGCCTGTGGGTGGTAGAGGATGCCGCCTGTGGCTTTGGTAGCCGGTATCAAAGTCGGCATGTGGGTAATTTTGGCGATGTTGGCTGCTTTAGTTTTCACCCCCGCAAAGCCATTACCACTGGGGAGGGTGGGATGATTACCACCAACAATGAACAACTCGCCGAATCACTTAGACGTCTGCGAGACCATGGCGCGGCAATGAGCGACTTGCAGCGTCATCTCGGCTCACATCCCTATTTGTTAGCCGATCATCCGGATGCTGGGTACAATCAACGTATGACGGATATTCAGGCTGCATTGGGCAGTGCACAGATGGATCGAGCCCGCGACATCATCGTCGAGCGCCAACGTCTCGCCGCTAGCTACGATCAGGCCTTCAAGAATCTTGAGTGGCTGAAAACACCATTGGTACCGCAAGGTTATGTTCATGGCTATCAGAGCTATCCTTGCCTGTTTGAGCCCCAACGCATAACTACTGCAGTGGCGTCATGCGATGTAGCTGAAATTAAGGCTATCAATGAATCTAGAAATGCTTGGATGGATCAGTTACAACAACTTGGAATTAGCACCCGGCCAGCAACACATGCTGTGCATATGTTGAGTTACTACAGGCAAAAGTACTCGTTAAAGCCTGAGGACTTCCCAAATGCTTTCGCCGCAAACGACTGTAGCATTTCTTTACCCTTATTTAATGGTATGTCTGAAGTGGAACAGGACTATGTCATAGAAACAGCTTCAACCGGTTTTGAAATTTGATAGCTTCGTCCAATTATTAACCAATCTTACTTTATTTAAAGAGATGGCAAACCAAAAATGACGAACGCCGTATCAACTCGTACTTCGACTTTGCTGCATGAATGGTTTTGTAAGCTACTTGAACTGCCGCAACTCAAAGAAGGGCAACAATTAAATCTTAGGGGAGTAAAACTTATTCTAGACAAAGGTATTCTGCGGGCTGACACCATAGTTTCAAAGGAACAAAAACAAACCGAGAATGTTTTTGGATTTAAATGGCAACAGCGCGATACCTTTGAGTCTGATGTATCTTTGCAGATGATAAAACAGTGGTCCAATGAACGATATCGCGGAGCACAGCATTGGTTCCCAGAGCGTTCAGATCCTTACACAATTCTAGATGCAGGTTGCGGTGCTGCTTATACTGGGCTGCAGTATTTTCAGCCAATACTTAAGCGAATTCGCTATATTGGTGCCGATATTTCAAATGCAGTCTATGTTGCGCAGACAAGGATGTCTGGCGCTGGTGCTAATGCCGCATTCATGCAATGTGATCTCACTCGTTTACCCTTGCCGCCAGGTTCGCTAGATGCGATTTTTTCAGAAGGGGTTCTGCATCATACTGACTCTACTCGAGGTGCCATTCTTGCCTTAGCACCCCTCCTTAAGTCAAATGGACTCTTCATGTTTTACGTTTATCGGCGAAAGGGCCCTATTAGAGAATTTACTGACGACTACATTCGAGATAAGATGCAATCTATGAGCCCAGAAGAGGGATGGAAGGCAATAGAGCCGATTACCAAGTTAGGTAAGTTGCTTGGTGAAATCAATATTGAAATTGATGTACCTGAGCGTATTGATCTTTTAGATATTGATGCAGGAAAAATTAATCTCCAACGTTTTTTTTACTGGCACATCCTCAAATGTTTCTATCGTCCGGAGTATAGTACGGCTGAAATGAACCATATTAACTTTGATTGGTACGCTCCCAAGAATGCATTTAGACAATCCCCGGAAGAGGTTCGCAGTTGGTGTGAAGAGGCAGGACTTGATATTTTGCACGAGCAGGTTGAAGAGGCGGGTATAACGATTGTGGGCCGTAAGGTTTAAGGTTATGTGCGGTATTGCGGGCTATATTAATTTTAAAAATGAAGCGGCGTCGCCAGTTTTACTGCGTAGAATGGGTGATGCCATCTCGCATCGTGGACCAGACGGAGAAGGCCTCATCGCAGACGGCCCATGTGGGTTGACACATCGCCGTTTGTCCATCATAGACTTATCTCCTGCGGGCCACCAACCGATGATGACCGAGGATGGACGTTTCGTTATGTCCTATAACGGTGAAGTATTCAATTACCAAGAGCTTCGTATAGAGTTAGAAGCGTTAGGCTGGCACTTTCGATCGCGCACTGACAGTGAGGTTGTACTTAAGGCATATGCACAGTGGGGTGTAAATGCACTTCAACGCTTTAACGGGCAGTTTGCCATTTCAATTTGGGATCGCTCTGAGCGTCGCTTGTTTCTGGGGCGCGATCGATACGGAATCAAACCACTCTATTTAAGTCGAACTGGAAATTCTGTAGTTTTCGGATCAGAAATCAAGGCCATCTTATGTCATCCAGACTGCAAAGTTGAGATTGACAAGGAGGGGCTCTTTGAGTACCTCACGTTTCAGAACTTTTTCACCGAGCGCACCCTGTTCAAGGGCGTTAGCATCCTACCGGCCGGTTCCTGGATGTCGGTTTCAGAGGATGGCGAAACGCAAACTGGTTCCTACTGGGATTTCCGTTTTTCCGAACCCGATGTGACATCTGTTCCCAGCGAGGCTGAATATCGCGAGGAGCTCGCTCGTCTACTGAGTCAGGCGGTCAAGCGCCAGCTGGTCGCCGACGTCGAAATAGGCTCCTATCTCAGCGGTGGCATGGACTCGGGTACAGTCACCGCGATTGCCTCGAGAGAGTTGCCCAGTATGCGAACATTTACCTGCGGTTTCGACTTGCGTTCCGCCTCCGGCCTCGAGCTCGGCATGGATGAGCGGGAGAAGGCCGAGCATATGTCCTATCTGTACCGGACCGAACACTACCAGATGGTTCTCAAGGCTGGTGATATGGAGCGAGTGCTGCCAAAACTGGTCTGGCACCTTGAAGAGCCGCGCGTCGGCCAGTGCTATCCCAATTTCTATGTTGCGCAACTGGCGAGTAAGTTTTGTAAGGTGGTGCTGTCCGGTCACGGCGGTGACGAGCTATTCGCGGGTTACCCGTGGCGCTACTACCGGGCAGTCTCAAACGATAATTTCGAGCATTACATTGACAAATATTTTCAGTACTGGCAACGCCTCCTCCCTACCGATCAGATCCCGCAGATCTTTGGACCGATCTGGTCCGAGGTTTCACACTTGTCAACTCGGGACATGTTCCGCGGGGTTTTCCACGAACACGCCAGACACCTGACGCGGCCGGAAGACTATATCAATCATTCGCTCTACTTCGAGGCAAAGACTTTCCTGCACGGAGTACTGACGATCGAGGATAAGATCAGTATGGCGCACGGGCTGGAAACGAGGGTGCCTTTCCTCGATAACGACTTGGTCGACTTTGCAACTCAGGTTCCTGTAGGAATGAAACTCGGCAACCTAGGCAAAGTTGTCAAGCTTGATGAGAACGAGCCGGGACTAAAGACCGCAAAATACTTTCAGCAGACTCGCGACGGTAAACTTCTGCTGCGTGGGGTGATGAATCGCTTCGTTCCCGATGATATCTCCAATGGCATCAAAAAAGGTTTTTCCGCTCCCGACGCCAGTTGGTTCCGCGGGGATAGTATCGACTATCTTCGCAACCGTCTTATGAGACGTGACGCTCGTCTTTTTGATTATCTCGATCGGGATAGGGTTCATACTTTGATCGATAATCATCTTGCGGGTAAAGAAAATCGCCGTCTGCTGATTTGGTCGCTGCTGTGTATAGAGGAATGGTTACAAAATCTAGAGGCTGGTGCGTGGACGGCGACTTGACACCAGAGCGTTTTGCTGAACTTTTAAGGGCAAGTTATTTGGCCGTTGACGAGAGCTTACGCGCCGAATTTCAGCGAAGCCTGCCTTTTCAAGATGCTATGTTCGATCGTTGGGCGCGCGCTAATCGGCTTGGCTTCGGGGCCGAAGCGAGCATTTATAATAGTGCTACGGTATTAGGCGAAGTCAGCGTGGGTCTTGCGACTTGGATCGGTCCAAATACAATGCTCGACGGCAGTGGCGGAGGGATAGAGATCGGCGCATATTGTTCGATCGCGAGCGGGGTTCATATTTACACCCACGACACCGTCCTATGGGCACTTTCTGGCGGAAAGTGTGACCCCAGACAAGCACCCGTGCTCATCGGAGATTGCGTCTATTTAGGCAGTCAGAGCGTCATCGCTGCTGGCGTCTCAATCGGTTCACGCTGTGTTGTGGCAGCCAATAGTTTTGTCAATAGCGACGTTCCCGAGGCTACCATCGTGGGCGGCACTCCGGCCCAAAGGATTGGTATAGTTGTGGGCAAAGGTGATCAGGTACGCATGATCTTCGATTCGAGGGATTAGGTTAAGACGGCGTGTCGAATAATTCATTCCCATTCTCTCGGCAAGTCCTGCGATTGGCTAAGGATATTTGCCGGCTCTATCACTGGAAGATGCCTGCGCTGGTGCTTCTGATGACTGCCGTTGCCCTGAGTGAAGGTCTTGGTATGGTCCTTATATTACCCTTATTAAATGCCGTAGGAATTTCCGGGAGTGCTGGTAGTGGGCTGATCGACGGCGTGATTGAGATTATCTTGTTAGCATCTGGTGCCGACGGCTCTACCTACCTTCTTGCATTGTTGGTGCTCGCAGTCTTTGCAGTGCAAATGACCCTCTTTCTTGCCCAGACCTGGTGGGTGTCTCGGCTGCAGCGTGATTACGGTGCTTGGTGGCAGAAATATCTCTTTGGTCTTCTTATGCGCGCGCGCTGGAGCTTCATTTTAAACCTGAAGCTCGGTGCCATGACTAACCAGATTACCCAGGAGACAGTTCGCCTTGCAGGAGCTTTTCTCATTCTTACGCAGCTGGCCGCTGTTGCCCTCGCCGCCGCCGTCTATATCCTAGTCGCATGTCTGATTTCTTGGAAGGTGACACTTCTCATAGTTGGCTTCGCTACTCTGCTTTTCCTCGCAGTCCGCGGAATCGGGCGTCGCAACTATCGTATTGGACTTCGGATCGGGCCCCTTAATGCGGAACTCAACGTCCTACTAACCGAGCTACTCAGCGGTATCAAGCTAATCAAAGCGACGGCGACGGAAGGAGTGGCAGAAAAACGCATCGCGATAGTGGTAGATGAATTGTGTATTCAGCACACCTGGGCCACATTCCTACCAGCGGTAGTGCGTGCGATTTTCGAGTTTGCGGCTATCACCGGGCTCTGTTTCCTCCTTGTATTCAGCTACAATAACCTAGACATCCCCTCTGCTGCCATGCTGGTGGTACTTGCCCTTTTTATCCGTCTCTTGCCACGCCTAAATGCGCTTCAACAGAACATTCAGCTTCTGGCTACCTATGTGCCAGCTTTTTCCGATGCAGAGCGGCTTGCCGCGTCGGCTTTAGGTGCGACGGAGGAGCCTGTTATTCCCGCGCCTCCGCATGGCGCCTTGACAAAAAGCGGCCCGCTCGTAATCGACATCGCCGCTGGCGGCTATGATGACATTACCATCTTGCGAGATATCAAACTACATTTCCCAGAGGTAGGCGTTGTAGGCATCGTGGGCGAATCCGGTGCAGGCAAGTCGACGCTAGTAAATTGTCTCCTTGGGTTGGCCGACATCCAGCATGGGCGAGTCGCCTTTGGAGATTGTGAAATGAGCTCCATATCGCTCTTGCACTGGCGCCGCCAGTTTGGCTACATACCGCAGGAGACCATCCTATTCCACCGCTCGATCCGCGACAACATTGCTTGGGGAAATGAATCCGCTGATGATTGGGCCGTCGAGGAGGCCGCCCGGCAGGCCCTTGCGCACGATTTCATAATTCAACAACCGGCGGGATACGCCACGATGGTTGGTGACCAGGGATCTCGCCTGTCCGGCGGGCAGCGGCAGCGCTTGGGCATCGCCCGCGCACTGCTCGGGCGGCCACGATTGCTGGTAATGGACGAGGCAACTAGCGCTTTGGATTCTACTTCAGAGGCGACAGTGCTCGAAACCGTCGAGAACCTTCGCCGGAAGATATGTGTGATCATTGTTGCACACCGTCTAGCGACCGTGCGCAATGCTGACAAGATCGTCGTCCTTGGTCAGGGTAGGGTCGTTGAAACCGGAACTTGGTCGGAGCTTATAGCCAAGAGAGATGTTTTTTTCCAGCTAGCGAAGGCCCAGCACATCGAATGAACCGACAGGACGTAGATTTCACCATTGATGCCTATGTCGAATTGCTTTCGGCAGCAGCAGCACGCTACCGCTTTCTAAGTTTTTCTGAATCCTCGGTTGAAGGCGAGGTTGCGCTATGGCGGCATGACATCGATTTCTCTCCGCAGCGTGCTCTGGCGCTGTCTAGATTAGAGGCTGCTAGGGGTCTTTGCGCCACCTATTTTGTCCAGCTATCGTCGCGCTATTACAACATCTTTGAGCCTGAGATTTCTGTCATGCTGCGACAGATCGTAGCACTCGGCCACCATATCGGCTTGCATTTTGATGCCGAGTTTTACGCGCATGAGATCGCGCCGGATTACGACCGGCGCATCGCCTTCGAGGCGATGGTACTTGAAGAAGTTGTCGAAACTAAAGTCGCCACATTCTCCTTACACAATCCGACAACGCTTGTTGGCGTGTCGCTGAATGAGCCATCACGGGGTGGGCTCGTGAATGCGAGCTGCTCCGATTTAAGGGCGGCTTATACCTATTGCTCCGACAGCAATGGTCTCTGGCGCTTTCGTTCACTGGCGGAGACGATCTCGGATCCAACCGTCAGACGGCTTTACGCACTAACCCATCCTGAGTGGTGGCAGAAGGATCCGATGCCACCGCGGCAACGAATACAGCGCTGTATCGAGGGACGAGCAGGATTTTGTAGCCACTATTATGAAGACCTCCTAGAAAAACACAACCGGCCCAACATTGGAGATTAGAGATGGGCGAATCTAGTCGCAGTCCTGATTGGCATGCAAGTATCTAGAGCGAGTATTAACGTTTTCATCGGGCGCATACCCGACTGAAGATGATTGCCTACTCTGACGGCGCAAATCAGCCGTTTTTCCCCTGTGGCTTTGTACGGTTATGACGTACTCACTACGCGTCTTATACGCGCACAATCATAATCATGATCATGACTCACTCTTAAGCATTAAGATATAGGTATCTTCACATTGCTGTGCTTTACAGGGTATTAGACTTAGTTTTTGAGCGCGCCAGGATTGATCCATTAACATTAAATTAGCTTATGAGCTTACGGTCCAAAAATTCGGAAGTACTAAGTGCGCACCAGCCAAACTTTTTGCCATGGATTGGATTTTTTTCAAAAATCAATCAAAGTCAGGTTTTTGTTTTTTCAGATGATGTGCGCTATTCCAAGCAACAAAATATAAATAGATCATATTTTCTGGACTCTAACGGCAATCAATTTTTCTGGCGTCTTCCGGTCCAGAAAAAACCAAGCGGAAGAGTCTATGAAAAAACTCTTTGCTACGATGAGCGTCGAATTTTTGAGCATGGTATTTCTAAGGTGCGTTTTGAATATAGAAAAACTCCTTATTTCAAAGACCTATTGATCTTGCTCGACAAGGTCGAAGAAAATTTTAACTCTATTCAAAATTTATCTGAATTTAACATTAGTTGCATAAAGCTTATTGCTCAGTCACTCGAGATTCAAAGTTACTATTTAAGAGGGTCAGAGATTGGTTTGCAAAACTATGCCGCTAACGAGCGTTTGCTGCAACGAGCAAAGATTTTAGAAATACCAAATTATTTGTGCGGTCAAGGCGCCTCAGGATACCAAGACGATAAGTGGTTGATGGAAAATGGACTAAAAATTTTTTATGTCAATTACTCGGAAATAGGTTACTTCGGAGAGCATGCCCACTATTCCATACTGCATTTGATTTCTATGTTTGGGCTTGAAAATATAAAACACCATTTTATAAATTCTGTTTATCTTACGAATTGAATATGAAATGGCCCATGATATAAAAATCCCCATACCCACTGAAGTAATTGAAACCTCCGTTGCCGGTGTAGAGCAATATCGCGGCGGCACTCTTGTGCGAACATATCAGTCTAATTTTAGACCTCGCTTTGGCGGCCAGTTAGAGGACCGAGGGGAAATTTATATCGACAAGTGGTACGATATATCCGATGTAATTTTTTTGAATAACCACAACTATTTTTTTGTACGCGAATTAAAAGATAGTAAGTGTAAAGTAGGTACACCCGTTCTTATTAGGCTAGATATATATCGAAGAATGCAAGTTTCTATGATGCATACTGCTATCCATTTAATCTGTGCCCTAACTGACAATGAAATGGTTTTGGGGTATGCCGGATTTCCCAAGAGTAGAGTCGATTTTTATGGATCTGCAGAAGATTTTAATAATGGATTTTCAAATCTTGTGACTAGGTTCAGGGACTGTGTAGAGGCAAAGCTCGATGTCAGCGCTATCTACGTGGAGAGGGAGGGGGTTGCACGGTTGGGTAAGGTCAAAGAATTTAGGAGTGAGGTAGATGATGAAATCTTACGAATCATAAAAATTTCTGGCGTCGATTTAAGAGTATGCAATGGTACGCATATCCAAAATACTGAGATGCTGTCCGATGTTTATTTTGGCTCGGCTAAAAATACTGGGAAAGATAAATTTAAAGTGAACTTACATTTTAAAAATGTATTGCAAGGCAAGATGTGTTAATCTAGCATTAGGCGCTCTGGCAGAGTGTTTATGCATTAGGCCTGCAAGCCTAAACAGCGAGGTTTAAATCCTCGGAGCGCCTCCAGCTTCATAAAAATACACCTTCGAGATTTATTTATTCATTTTTGAGGTCTTGATCATTATTAGTTATAAGAAGAACTAATTCCTTTAAATATCAAATATTAACTAATTTCAGTAAGGTCAGGCAGAGTCTGACTTATAATAATGACTAAAGTCAGGGATATTTTTTAAGATTATTTTCGCGAATGCTTATCTTGCTGGACTGCAAGAAGTCTTTTGTTGTCTTGAAACTACCCTTGGTGTTATTGCTGTACAGCCGGCTAATTTTTTGAGGATCGCCCGTCTGCCAATGGTATGTATTACTAGGTTGGTCTGGGGATCGCGCTTAAAGAAGATATGCTTGGGGGATCGAGCATGGCTGCATTGTTTGCACACTTTTCTCGGGTAGACAAGCGAAGAGGACTATAGGATGAAGGTTAAGGTCGGATGTAATCAAAAATGGGCGGATTCTAAAAACGGGCTACATGCGTTCAGCGCGTCCAGGGTTTTAAGAGCGCAAGCGAAAATTAGTTAGGCTTAGCAATTAATGATTCGCGTTCTTTATGTGGATATCGATCTTATTCATTTAAATCCATCTGCTACCCACTTCCCACTGCTGATCGAGACGGCTAATCCAAATACCGACTATTTTGGTCCCGGTTTTAGTTCACGGGAGATTTTAGGAAAAGGCCTACTGAATTGGGTGCGCGAAAAAGGACCTTACCAAGCTCTTATTATTGGTCCAAATTCACCGATCTTCGCAACTGATGTGGATGATGCAATTTCCAGTGCTTTGACATACCTGCGTCGTTTTACGGTACATACACACTCAGTTTTGCAAATTGTTGAATTTATTAAAGATTTCTTTAATGCTTTACCAAGGCTCAATATCGAACATCGTATCGCTAGTTCGATGAATTTTGATTACTATGCAGCCACGAAAGCTCAAGTTCAGCGCCTACATGATTGGAATCTGAGCCTCATTGGCCCCAATGAGCAATTTGTTCGACCCCTTGCTGAACTTCCAGTATTTGTAAGACAAGAAAAGCATTTTCGACGGAAAGAATCGAGGCTGTCAGATTGTTGGCTAAATTTTCTCCAATCACATCCCGAGCGAGTCGTTACGGCAGTTCACTACGTTTTGCCGTCCGAATTTTGCTTTACGCCGATTGATTCGAGACAGCCGATAGTCGCTGTGCCCGGTGCTGAGTACTACTTAAGAAAAAATGCGATTGCAGAGCTTCGTCAATCTGGTATTCGCACTGCATCAAAATGGTATTTTCATATGTTTAGGGCATTGAACAAGGTTGGCGTGCCTGTTTATGGTAATTATTGGGGATTGCATCTATATAACCAACTCTTTCAACGAACATTAAGGGCATCGCGTTATGTTTATACCGCTCAAGGAGGGTTTGGTTTGCCTGTTCGGAAATTTTTTGAGATTCCGGCGGCAGGTGCTCTGCTGTTATGTAGCCCTTGCACGGGCTATCTGGAACTTGGTTTTGTGGACGGGATTCATTATCATGCCGTTGAGCCGGACGAATTGTCTAGTTTTTTGCATAAACTCATCAAAACTGGAGCCGGGCACGATGTCGCTGTAGCCGGACGCACGTTATCAGCAATTAATCATTCCCATCAGGCTCGCGCGACGCAGGTTGCAGCCTGCATACAAGCATTGACAAATGGAAACTATCGAGGTGCTCGCTGGAACGGTGGTGAGTTCGTTCTGATTGGAGAAAAGCCATGTGTGGGTTGATTGTTGTTTGGGACCCAGCTGGCATCGAGAATGCGCCGCTGGCCCTAGCGCTTGGTGACCTTCTACATCGAGGTCCGGATGCGCAGGGAAGTCTTTGGCGAGAGGAACACCGTCTGTATCTTGCTCATGCTCGGTTAAAAATCATAGATACCTCTGATGGCGCTAACCAGCCGTTCGTATCTCTTTGCGGCCGCTGGGCAATTGCCTATAACGGTGAGATCTACAACTTTCGTGAATTGCGGGAGGAAATCGGCGATCGTTGGCCATGGCGGACACAGGGAGACACAGAGGTAGTGATGGCCGCATGGTCCCTGTGGGGTAAGGATTGTTTGATGCGCTTCGTCGGCATGTTTGCGTTCGCCCTACATGATGCGGTCGAGCATACCCTGACCCTGGTTCGCGACCGTTTTGGAATCAAACCTCTATACCGAGTTACCATTGATGATCGACAGGTATTTGCGAGCGAGATACCGCCGCTGTTGCGCTTTCATCAAGCTGCGGCCGACGAGTCCGCTATCCGGACCTATCTCGAGCTGGGCCTTTATGATCATAGCTCCCATACATTTTTTAAGGGCGTGAGCTCGCTTGAATCGGGCACTCTGACTCGTATCGACCTGCGTAGCGGCGGTGAGATGTTCCACCGCTGGTACTCACTGGCCGAGCATGTACTGGATCTAAGCCAGGCCTCCGCGAAAGAGGTTACGGACCGGGCCGAGGAACTTGTCCTACAGGCAGTGTCATCGCATCTGGTTGCGGATGTTGCTGTCGGTTTAAACGTATCGGGTGGCGTAGATTCGTCGATGCTTGTTCGTGCTGCAGTCGAAACGTTTGGTCATGCCCATCTCTTTACGCAAGATTATGACGGCTATAGCGAATTGCACTGGGTCCGACAAATAGCAGACGGAGGCACCCTGCATATTACCAATCTTGATCTTAATGCCATATCCGGTTACCTGAGAAAAACTGTCCGGTTGCAGGCGGAGCCTTTTGGGGGTGTTTTGGTTTGCGGTTACAATGCACTTTACGAGGCCGCTACGAGAGAAAACGTCATAGTACTTCTTGACGGGAACGGGGTGGATGAGACCTTCCTTGGCTATAAGCGGTATCACCAAATATATGTTGCGACAGCGCCTGATGCCTCTACTAGGGAGTTACGTGCCAACGAATACAAGGCATGTTGGGGTCAAGTGCCAGACTCGGTTGCGTTGGGAGCATCGATCGATGGCACGGACGGGTTGCGTCCGGAGGTGATTTCAGCGTCCTTGATCACCACCGAGCCGCTCATCCCGATTTGTCAATATGGCGAATTCGATGACCCGGTGCGGCAGGTAGCGGCAGAGGATCTTCAGTTTGCAAAGATTCCTCGAGGACTTCGTTTTAACGACCGCGCCTCGATGGCGTATTCCCGTGAATTGCGGGTTCCATTTCTGGACCATCGCTTGGTGGAGTTCGCTTTCGGCATACCCAACGACCTCCTCATCAACCGGAAAGGGGGAAAGGCTATATTTCGAGATGTCCTCGCGCGTAGAGCGCCGGCATCTGTGGCTTATGCGCGAAAGCGATCCATCCAGTCGCCGCAGCGTGAATGGTTTGCTCAAGGATGGCGTGCTATGGTCGAATCTACTCTAGCATCGGAAAGCTTTGTCGCGCGCGGCTGGGTCGACGCAGGTAAGGCGCGTTGCGCATATGCTGAATATCTGTCGGGCAAACAGGAAAACTCATTTTTCATCTGGCAGTGGGTTAACCTAGAGCTTTGGGCTAGGGAATATCTTGATGGGGGGTCATGTTGATGAAGGCCTTGATTCTTACCAGCAATAGTCTGCGGCACAGATACTTCGCCCGTAGTGTCGCGCGCTATTTTGAAGCGCCGACCGCGCTCGTGGAAGAAAAGAAAAACTACTACTTAGACCAGCGCGATCAGTCGCTAGTAGTGCGCACCCACTTCGAAAAAATCGCTTCCGCAGAGAAGCTCTGGTTTGTAGATTTGGCCGATATGCCATTACCAGAAATCCGTCAGGTTAATAATATCAATATGCCCGATCTAGTGACTTGGGCTGCGCGACAGGACTTTGATGTCCTCTGTCTATTTGGCACTGCTATACTTGGGCGGCATTGGCTGGATGCCTTCTCAGGGAAGATCATTAATTTGCACCTTGGACTATCTCCTTTTTACAGAGGGTCGGCGACCTTGTTCTGGCCTTTTGTTAATCATGAGTTAGAGTATTTGGGTACAACGATTCATCTTGCCACTAGCAAAGTCGATGCAGGCGAAATTCTCGCCAGAATTTATTCCGACCTGCGGGTTGGAGAAGCTTATTACGACATCACATCCCGCTTGATTCGTGACTCAATTGATCGATTTCCCCAAGTGGTCATTGACTACCTTGAAGGCCGAATTAGGCCGACCCGACAGGAAGATTTCGAGGGTAAAAATTATCGCAAGGCTGATTTTACGCAAGTCGCTCTAGAGCAGGCACTTGGTTACATCGGGAGGGGGCTTTCATTGGCCGAATTAGGAGAAATCGAAATTCGAAGAAAATGCCTCTACTATCTGTAAATCATCACTACTTCCGTCAATTCGGCACGGGAAGAGGGATCTATCCGACAACCCCTCAGATGCTTGCTGACGAGGTGCTAAAGATTCGAGCTGCTGGTTGGCGGATCGGCTGTGAGGAAGATATCATTTCATTCCTTTCTGGGCAGTTGAAAGCTAACGACAAGGTCGCGATCCTTACATTCGATGATGGTTTGGCTGAGCAGATGGCGGCGCTTGAGCAGCTTGATGCCATGGGTGCGTCCGCGATCTTCTTTGTTCCCACAGCGCCGATCATGGAATGTTTCGTTTTAGATGTTCATAAGTTGCAAATGATTCGGACACGAGTTGAAGATACAGAAATAGCTATCGAATTAGACAAGGCGTTTGCATTCAGCAAAAAGGAGTTCGACGATGATTTGCTTGCAATTCAGTATCGATACGACGATATGCTAGGGCGTAGAGTTAAGTATTTCATCAATCATATGATTAAAGATGACGAAAGGTTAGCTTGGATAGCAGATTACTTTGTCGCTTTATTCGGTTCAGAAAAAGATGTTGCCAAATTATTGTATATGACAAGTGACGACTTACGTAATTTGTCAATAAAGCGATTGCTTGGTTCCCACGCTCACTCGCATCTTTCTTTGGCGATATTGGGAAATGAGCGTTTGTTATATGAACTCGAACAGTCCCGAATTGCAATTCGTGATATTACAACTATTTTACCTGCTGGAATTTCATACCCGTTTGGCGGAAAGTCTGCTGTCGGGCATGAGGTTTTTCAATGCGCCTCTTCTTGCGGATATGTATATGGTTTCACTATGGATCGCGGCATTAACTATTTTTCGGAGTTGGTAAACCCGATGGCACTAAAGCGTATCGACAACAACGATTTGGATTACTGGCTTAGTGTAGACTTAAAGAATATAAAATAAAATTACTTTGCTTAAGGATTAGGACACCAATGCGCATACTTGGAATAATTCCTGCTCGTGGTGGCTCGAAAGGCATACCCCGTAAAAATCTTGCGGATATCTGTGGTAGACCGCTAGTTGCTTGGTCGATTGAATCAGGAAAGCAACTACTTGAGAATGGTATTCTCGCTCGGTGCATTGTCTCTACAGATGATGAGGAAATTGCTGCCATATCACGCGCGCATGGTGCCGATGTACCCTTCTTTCGCCCAGACGAGGCGGCGACCGATACCTCAAAGGCGCTCGCCTATATAATGCATGCTCTCGATATCCTCGAGCCTTTAGATGGCCCTTACGATTATGTGATGATCCTGCAGCCAACGAGTCCAATGCGCCATCCTGCGGAGATCGGGGAGGCTGTTGCGCAATTTATTGCTTCGGACGCAGATTCGCTAATCTCCTGCTTCCAGGAAGATTACATTAACGGACTGGTTATGTATGAGGATGAGGGTGACGGTCGTATTCGGCCACACCACCCAAATCACAACAAGGGAGTTCGCCGTCAAGGACATGGACCGATGATGGTGCGAAATGGGGCAGTTTATGTTACGCGTGTTCCCTATCTACGGGCGACAGGACAGCTAATCTGCGATCATCCCATGCTTTTGCGGATGAAGAAGAGCGAGTCGATCAATGTGGATACTCAGGATGACCTTGACTTGCTGCGGTTAGTATTATGCAGATAGGCATTCTTGAGCCCAATAATTTTTCGCCAGAGGCATTGACCTATTTGAAGCGCCTCGGAGAGGTGCGAACTTATGATGGCGGCGATCTTCCAACATTTCTTGCACCACTCGAAGTACTTTTCGTCCGCCTCGGACATCGCATTGACAACACTTTCCTTGCTTTATCACCCCGTCTTCGCTGGCTTTGCAGTCCGACGACTGGGCATAACCATATTGACGAGGCGACACTGACCGCCCGGGACATTCGACTGCTTAGTCTCCGTGGAGAAAGGGAGTTTCTCGAAACTATAACTGCCACACCCGAGCATACCCTCGGGCTAATCATTGCCATAATCAGACGTTATCGCCTAGCTTTTGAAGATGTTGCTACGGGAAGATGGGACCGGGATGTCTGCCGAGGAGATGGATTGTATGGTAATCGTGTTGGGATCGTCGGTCTCGGTCGTGTTGGATATTGTCTAGCATCCTATTTAAGCGCCTTAGGGGCCTCCGTATCTTGGTGTGACCCGGCCGATGTGCCCTCGCTACCGGAGTGGCAACGTTACACTGATATTCTTTGTCTAATAAAAGCGAACAATATCGTCGTACTATGTGCCGATCACTGTGCAGGACAGTTGCCAGTTATTGGCAAAAAAGAGTTAGATGCAATGGAAGGACGTTACTTTATAAACACGGCCCGTGGAGAACTTGTCGACGAGGATGCATTCCTTGCAGCAGTGCGATCAAATCGGCTGGCTGGTGCTGCAATCGACGTGATCGCTAACGAGAATGGCGAAAATCGTCTCGCCGAATGGCGTGAACTAATGACAGGCCGAAATCTTATCCTTACACCGCATATCGCCGGCGCCACTTTCGATTCGATGGCGCGAACAGAATTATTTATTGTAGAAAAGTTAAACACTTATAGGATGAAGTTAAAAAGTGATATCAATATAGGAGGTGCTTATGATAAATGCTAATGAAAGAAAAACTGGAGAACTTTTCGGTAACCTATGGACATCGTTGAGTGATGAGCAATATGCTGATTCAGTTAAACTTTTTACCAAGAGAGCGATTTCTAATCAGTTTGATCTCAAATGGTTGAAGGACAAGAAATGTTTGGACGCAGGTTGTGGCAGTGGTCGCTATTCTGTTGCATTAGCTTTGCATGGTGCCAGCTCGATTACTGCCATTGATATTTCCGAGAGTGGCCTCAAGGAAGCTAAGCGCCGCGCCTCAGAATTTCCACAGATATCTTTCCATCAAGCGTCTGTCCTTGACTTACCTTTTGACGACTCAACCTTTGATTTTGTTTGGTCTGCTGGCGTCATTCATCATACGGTTGATTTTGATAAAGCATTAAGCGAGCTGACCCGTGTTCTGCGCCCTGGGGGGAAGCTTTTTCTACTTGTTTATGGGTCTGGTGGGTTACGTTGGAAGGCGATCAAGGCTATGCGCCCGATCGTGATCGATTTAGGATACGAATTTCTTGATAAAGCAATTGACGAGTTAGGATTGCCCGCAAACAATCGCAAACATTTCATGGATGATCTTTTTGTTCCAGTGCAAAAACTAACCAGCATGAAAGAGTTGCATGAAAAGCTCTTGTCGCTAGGTTTCAAGAATATTGATCGATGGACTGGAGAAACCTATGATCATGAAAGTAATCCAGCAACTCAACAAGAAGACATTGAAAAACTTGATCGCATTGCAGTATCCTGTGTAAATATAGCAAAGACCCCGCTGGACCGATGCCTTGCAAATCTGCTCAGGGAGATAACCAATCTTTTCTTGGAGACAGTTCGCAACGTTATCAATCTCCAGGCATTATCCCCGAACGAAATACATGAGATAGTATTAGGAGAGACCAATCTACGTATTGTCGCCACGAAATGAATATAACCATAAATGATTCCATTGAACCTTTCAGAATATGAGCGCATTGGGCGTACTTTCGTCGTCGCCGAAATTGCTCAGGCTCACGATGGCAGCCTCGGCATTCTACATTCGCTTGTTGATGCTGTTGCGGCAACTGGAGTTGATGCGATCAAGTTTCAGGTACACCTCGCTGATGCCGAAAGCAGTTCGCTTGAGCCTTTCCGTGTGCATTTCTCCTCTATCGACGCGACTCGCTACGACTATTGGAAGCGGATGGAACTACCACTGGCAGAATGGCTTCGACTCAAAGAAAGATGTGAAGCCCTCGGTGTCGAGTTTCTCGCGACGCCTTTTTCGAATGCCGCGGTCAATCTGCTGGAAGAGTTGGGAGTAAATCGTTACAAAGTTGGCTCCGGCGATATTGCGAATCCACTGCTACTTGAACGCCTTGCCAGAATCGGTAAGGAAGTGATTCTGTCAACCGGCCTTGGCTCAGTCGGAGACTTGGATGCTGCGACAGCAATTCTTAAGGCACGCAATACTCCTTACGCCGTGCTTCAATGCACAACTCTCTATCCGACGGCCGCAGAGGATATAGGACTTGTCTGGCTTGATCGTCTTCGGAAGCGCTATGGATGTCCGGTTGGTCTTTCTGACCATTCTGGGACAATCTATGCTGGTCTCGGTGCCGTAGCGCTTGGCGCTGTTGTGATTGAGGCGCACGTGACCTTCGACCGGCGGATGTTCGGACCGGATGCAGGAGCTTCGCTGACCATCGATGAGTTTTCCAAGATGGTTGAGGGTATCCGCTTCCTAGAAAAGGCTCGTTGTCCAGGCTCGGAAAAGAGGCTCGATGAAAGCATAATAGAGTTGCGTCGGATGTTCGGCAAATCACTGGCAGTCAACCGCGATCTTCGGGAGGGACATGTCCTAGCCTTTGAGGATCTGGAGGGTAAGAAACCAGCCGATGCTGGGGTGGGGGTTGGCAGAATGGATACTGTTATTGGCCGAATGCTAGTCCGAAGCAAACGTCGCTGGGATTTTTTGCAAGAAGACGATTTAAAATGAGAAGAAAAATTTGCGTTGTGGTGGCAAGTCGTGCTAACTACGCGCGCGTTAAATATCTGATGAAGGCTATTCAGTCGCATCCGGACCTGGAATTACAGGTGATTGTGGGCGCATCAACACTGCTCGAACGTTTTGGTAAGGCAGTCAACATCATCAAGGCCGATGGCTTTGTACCTATCCGCTCCATACACTACGTGATTGAGGGAGAAACGTTGACGACGCAGGCAAAGTCAACCGGTCTCGGCATTGTCGAACTTTCCTCTGCTTTCGAGGATCTGCAACCAGATATGGTGGTAACTGTTGCGGATCGTTTCGAGACGATGGCCACTGCGATTGCCGCGACTTATTTAAATATTCCACTAGTACATCTTCAAGGAGGTGAGGTAAGTGGCAACATTGACGATCGTGTTAGGCACGCCATAACTAAACTTGCTGATCTTCACTTCGTTGCCTCGGAACTCTCAGCAATGCGTGTTGTGTCAATGGGGGAAGATCCGCAGTACGTTTTTAATTATGGTTGTCCGGCAATGGATATCCTGGCTAATGAAGATTTATCAATTTCTAACAAGCAGATGTCTCAATATTTCGGCGTAGGCCGCCCAATAGACTGGTCTAAGCCATATATACTGGCAATGCAACATCCAGTTACAACCAGCTACGGCTATGGTTTTCAAGAAGTCAGCCAGACTCTAAAAGCTCTGCAATCTATACCCGATATCCAAAAAGTTATAATGTGGCCGAATGTTGATGCAGGTAGTGACGACGTGTCAAAAGGGATTCGTTTTTTTCGTGAGCAACATATGGACGAGCCGATTTCCTATTTCAAGAACTTTTCACCAGAGGACTTCGCTCGTGTGCTCAACAATGCAATTTGTTGCTTAGGAAATTCATCATCCTTTATACGTGAGGCCGCCTTCCTTGGAGTCCCAGCCGTAATTGTTGGAGACCGCCAGAATGGGCGGGAACACGGTAAGAATGTAGTTTTTGCTGACTATGATTACAAGCAGATCAGGGAAAAACTTTGCAGTCAATTAGAGTATGGCCGTTACATACCGGATTTTTTGTTTGGCGATGGACACGCTGGTAAGTTAATTGCAGCTGAGTTAGCCAAAAAAATTAAATAGGGTCTATAAGATTATGCCGGAATATGTGCAATTTGTTGGAAATCAGGGGGGGCAGAGTGTCCTGACTTTTTATTTGGGCATGGCGGAAGGTATTTTAGATAAAACTAATTGCACCCTACGGGCAGTTTTCATTACATGGACTCATTCTGAAAAGATGTGGTTGCATTCTCAAGGAGTAGATCTTAAATATGTTGCATGCTTCGAAGATTTTGTTTCTGATCGTCATTTAGTGGACCTAAAAATCGAAGTCGAGTATCTTAATCAAGCATATCCAAATGTAAATTGGTCAGCCATAATTGCTTCCGAGCGTAGCTTTACTGACTATTCTTTTCTTCTTGGTGGGTTAGGCAATCGCATAGAAAGACAAGACTACATAAACCGATTATTGAGCAATATGGTGCGATTTTTCGAGAATGCCTACTTGGAATTTTCCACCCAAGCGGTAGTAACGCAAGCCGCTGATACCTTGTTTTCGTATGTTGCCATTAAAGTGGCCCAACACAGAGGCTTGGCAGTTCGATCAATCATTCCAGCTTGGTTGTTGGAACCAGGTAAGGAGGGAGGCTTTTTTGCTATAGATGAGTATCTGACTTGTCGTGCTATGAAAGATGGTTTTACGGCATTGAGTACAAAAGAGCTTAAGCATGAAGAGGAGAAGCGAGTCGACCTCTTTAAGGAATCCATTCTCCAATTTAACGGTGAAACCTCTTTTTATAAAGCAAATAATCGTAATTCGAACTTCCTTCTTTCGCCCAATTACAAACGATTTATGAGTTATGTTACTCATAATTGGAAGCTAAATAAAAATGTTTTCTACACACGGTTTTCCTTACGAGCCAAGTTTCACGCAAACTTAATTCGAGTTTGGAGAAGGTATCAATTTAGCCGCTTGAATGGTAGCTCTGACCTTTCGGTAGTCCCAAAAAAAAGCATATTTTTTGCAATGCATATGCAGCCTGAGCTATCAACCCTAACACAGGGTATTTGGTACTCAAACCAGATTGCACTGATTGAAAATATATCAAAATCATTACCGATTGGATATATCTTGATTGTAAAGGAGCACCCTGCAAACCGAGGATTTCGTCCTGCTTGGCAATATCAACATATTAAAAAGCTATACAATGTGCTTATGTGTGACGCGCCATCTAAAGATATAGTGCGCTCGGTGCAAGCCGTCATTACAATCACTGGAACCATAGGTATGGAGTCAATAGTACTTCGGAAACCAGTAATCATTTTAGGTAGAACCTTTTATAGTTTTTTTGATCGCTACTTCCACCCAGCAGGTATTGAGGAACTGCCGGGTATATTACGAAACATCTTGGTGGGCCAAAGTTATTTACAGGGAGAGGATTTCGAGCGGGCCTCGAACCGCTTTCTTTTGGCTTATTTACAAGCTTTGGTACCCCATTTCCCTTTACCGCAAAATGGACACAAATGGGGACACTATTTGGTTGATGAGTTGCGAGAAAGTAAATTATTTCCAACATCGTGAGGATTGCATCAATGAGTTTGTCGAGCTGGTTTTTTCAAAAATTTAATCCAAATTATCTTAATCGGTTCTTAGGCCTTCTTTTTTTAATTACAGTATTTTTTGTACCATATCAGACTAAATGGTCTAGCATAGCGCCCCAAACTGGCGTTCTGATTTTAGGTTTTGGGTTAATGGGTTTAGATTTTTTTCAGAAGGGGTTTAAGCAAATAAGGCTTGATTGGCCATTCTTATTACTTGTTATTTGTCTTATTGCATCAACGTTTTACCACCAGTCATTCAACATTTATGCGCGAGCCTATGCGTTATCAATCGCATCTTATATTTGGCTTCGCCATACTCTAGATCCGGATGACATTTTATTGATAGCAACATTCGCAAAGTATCTTCTACTATCTCATTTTTTGCTGTTGGTGGCGCAATTTTTTGGGGGGGAAGCTTGGTATGTAGCGAAATATCTGACGACCGTGGGGTCATATCGCACCCCATTAGGTTTATATGACATTCCTACAACTGCCGGTCTGATTCCAGCCGTACTAATATTATTCCTTCTGACATTGCAAGTTAGAAAGATTATTACAAGCTCTTTGATTTTGAATACTTGCTATTTAGTTACCCCTTTCGCAATTTTGATAACAAGTTCGCGTTCATCCCTGCTAAGTTTTTTTGGTGCCTTATTCGTAGTGATTATTATAAATGCAAAGTATTGGCGCACATTATGGTTTCCATTTATCTTTTTACTATTTGGATTTTTATTTTCCTCTATATTTAATCTAAAGACCCAAAATTTTTCGGAATCTTCAAGAATCTTTGATTACAAGATCACGCAACCAGTAAAAGCTTCCATTGAAAAAATAAATCAGAAATTTGACAATTTGCATTCAGATGATAAGGTAACACCGAACGTCGATATACCTACTAAAACTGTTTTTATTGATTCCTCGGTCGACAGTCGCTTGCAATTGTGGAAATTCATCATAAAAGAAATAACAGAAAAGCCAGATATATTAATTAAAGGCATTGGTTTGGGTCAAAGTCACGCTAACTTCAAAAGTTTGCTAGATAGCGGGGTGATGAGCTCAAAAGTTTTTGGTAATCAAATTATTTCACCTCATAACTCTATAATCGAGCTGTTTTATGAGGGCGGTATATTTGTTGGACTCGCTCTACTAATATTTCTTGGATCACGGCTTTTCAATGGGATTAACATTCAGTCACCATGGTTCGGCGCTTTAATTTTCTTGGTTTTATTTATGATGTTCTATGACCTGTTACGGATGCGTTACTTCTGGGTTGCTCTCGCATTAGTTGAGGTTTACTCATTTTCTCTCAAGCCTGAATTATTAGGTTCACCTAGAAACTTTCTCAACCCATTTAATGCTGATAAGGAGCTTAAATGAAAGCAGTCATACTTGCTGGGGGTCTGGGTACGCGTATTAGTGAGGAAACACATCTAAAGCCTAAGCCATTGATCGAAATCGGTGGAAAACCGATTCTTTGGCACATCATGAAACTTTATTCAGCACATGGTATCAACAACTTTATTGTTTGCTGCGGATACAGGGGTTACCTAATTAAAGAATACTTTGCAAACTACTTCTTACATATGTCAGACGTAACCTTTGACATAAGTAGAAATCATATGAAGGTACATCAACAGAAGGCTGAGCCTTGGAGTGTCACCTTGGTGGATACAGGTGAGAACACAATGACCGGTGGTCGTTTGAGGCGCATATCCTATTATCTTAAAGATGAGGATTCCTTCTGTTTGACCTACGGTGATGGCCTTGCTGATATCGACCTCAGTCGCTTACTAGAATTTCATCGCATGCACGGCAAACTCGCAACGGTCACTGCTGTGAAGCCACCCGGTCGCTACGGCGCCCTGCAAATGAATGGTGCACATGTTACCGGTTTCACCGAGAAACCTCGTGGTGATGGTGGCTTAATTAACGGTGGTTTCTTTGTTGCTTCACCAAAAGTTCTCGACTATATCCCTTCCGATGATACTCCTTGGGAATCTTCACCGCTGGAGCAGTTATCTTGCAAAGGCGAGTTGATGGCCTTCGAACACCATGGCTTTTGGCAACCCATGGATACCTTACGAGACAAAAACTATCTTGAAAAGCTTTGGTCTGCTGGCAACGCGCCCTGGCAAATTTGGAAATGAAACAATTCGGGGATTTATACTCTGGGAAGCGCGTCCTTGTGACGGGTCATACTGGTTTCAAAGGAAGCTGGCTTTGTCTATGGCTCAAAGAGTTGGGCGCAGAGGTAGTGGGTATTTCTTTGGCCCCTGAAACGCGCCCCAATCATTGGAGTTTGTTGAGGTTCGATAGCATTATTGATAACTTTTACCTAGATATTCGTGATGCTAATGACGTAGCCAAAACCTTTGAGGCTAATCAGCCAGAAATTGTTTTTCACTTGGCCGCACAACCTCTAGTTAGGCGCTCATACCGAAATCCGTTGGAAACTTGGTCAACTAACGTTATGGGTACAGCAAATATACTCGAAGCCTGTCGTAAAACTAAAAGTGTTCAAGCTATAGTTGTTGTAACCACTGACAAGTGTTATGAAAACCGAGAATGGGCATGGGGTTATCGTGAAAATGACCGACTGGGTGGTCATGATCCTTATAGTGCCTCCAAATCAGGATCTGAATTGGTAGCAGCAAGTTATCGCAACGCTTTTTTTAGTACCGAGGGTTTGCCGCTACTGGCAACTGCAAGAGCAGGTAATGTGATTGGGGGAGGGGATTGGTCTGATGACCGCCTTATTCCAGATTTAGTACGAGCAATTTCTTCGCAGCAGTCGCTTGAAATTCGTTTACCTAACGCTACTCGACCTTGGCAGCACGTGCTGGAGCCTCTTTGTGGGTATTTATTGTTAGGGCAAAATCTGCTCTTAGGCGATCGACAATTTGAAGGCTCTTGGAATTTTGGTCCCGAATACACTGGGAATCGAACAGTGAATGAGGTTCTCGATATTCTCTGTAATAGTTGGGGCAACATTCAATGGCACAGAACAAATGCTACTCAGCCCCATGAGGCTAACCTACTTTTTTTGGATAGCACTAAAGCATGTACTCAGCTTGGCTGGCAATCAATCTGGGGTTTTGAGGCTACGTTGAAAAAAACGGTAGATTGGTACCGCGCTTACTTAGAAGGAAATGCAGTAATTAGCCACCAACAACTTTCTGACTTTATTCAAGATGCACAAAATGCTCAGGTGAGCTGGATAAGAATATGAAAATACATCAAACCCCCATTGCTGATTTGGTCGTTGTTGAAAGCGCTTCATTCAAAGATGAACGCGGCGCCTTCACTAGGTTTTTTTGTGAACGCGAACTCTTGTCTATTATTGGAAAAAGAAGCATCCTTCAAATTAATCATTCATCCACTCAAGCAGTTGGAACTGTGCGTGGTCTGCATTTCCAGTATGCGCCAAATGCTGAGATGAAGTTTGTTCGCTGCCTGAAAGGCAGGATTTGGGATATTGCAGTAGATCTGCGCCCAACTTCACAAAGTTATTTGAAGTGGCATGCTGAAGAGTTGTCGTCGACATCTGGGCGCATGATGGTGATACCGGAGGGTTTTGCCCATGGTTTTCAAGTGCTTGAGGCAGAAAGTGAATTACTATACTTACACACTGCTTTCTATAGTCCAGGATCTGAAGGAAGACTGCGCAATGACGACCCCCGGTTGGGAATAACGTGGCCCCTGAGTGTTACCAACATTTCTGAGCATGACAACATTCACCCTTATATAGATGAGGCTTTTAGTGGGATTGTTTTATGAGGTGTAGGTATTGTGAAGCACCGTTGGTAAATACTTTTTTGGATTTGGGCTTTGCTCCTCCATCAAACGCTTACCTCACAGGACTCGATCTCTTAAAGCCAGAGAGGTACTATCCTCTTAGGATTAAGGTTTGTGATCAATGTTGGTTAGTTCAAACAGAAGACTACGCACCGGTCGATGAGCTGTTTGGGCCTGATTATGCTTATTTTTCAAGCACTTCATCGGGGTGGCTTAGCCATGCTAAATTGTATGCTCAAAAAATAATCACTGAGCTTCAACTTAATCCTGCTAGTAGAGTTATAGAAGTAGCATCAAATGACGGTTATTTGCTTAAGAATTTTGTCGATGCAGGCATTTCTTGTCTGGGTATTGAGCCCACAGAAAGCACTGCTTCAGTGGCAGAGCAATTAGGCATTCCTGTTATGCGTGAATTCTTTGGTGAGAGTTTGGGTATGCAGCTAGCTGCCAAAGATCTAAAAGCTGATCTCATTTGTGGTAATAATGTTTATGCCCATGTACCTGATATTAATGACTTTACACATGGTTTAAAGTTGGCGTTAAAACCAAGTGGAACTATTACACTCGAATTTCCACACTTGATGCGCCTAATCGAGTGGGCTCAATTCGATACGATTTATCACGAGCACTTCTCTTATCTCTCGCTACAAACAGTTAATAAAATTTTTACTACTGCAGGGTTGCGTATTTGGAAAGTGGAAGAGTTGCAAACTCATGGCGGCAGCTTGCGGGTCTACGGTTGTCATCGAGATAATAAACGTCAAACGCAAGATTCAGTTGAGAGAATTTTGAAGGATGAGCTTAATTTTGGCTTGCAGGAAATTCAAACTTATTTAGGTTTTCAATCTCGCGCTAACATAATTAAGAACGACCTACTAGCCCTCTTAATTGACCAAAAACGTAATGAGAAAAAAGTTGTTGCTTATGGTGCGGCAGCTAAAGGGAATACTCTCCTTAACTATGCTGGCATCAAATCTGATTTGATATCCTTTGTTTGTGATGCAGCAGAAGCCAAGCAAGGAAAGTTCATGCCAGGTAGCCATATTCCTATCCTACCGCCCTCAGCACTCAAGGAGTATAAGCCTGACTACGTTATTATCCTCCCATGGAATCTTTTTGCGGAAGTAGTTCATGAACACGCATACGTTAACGAGTGGGGTTGTCGGTTTATCACCGCAGTGCCAGAAATTCGGATTTTTAGCGGCTAAAATGTCGATTCAGATTTCTGATAAAGCTCATATCTCACCCTTGGCTGAAATCGAGGATTCAGTGCGTAATTCTCGAATCATCATTGGTGCTTATTCGTTAATAGATAGTTTCGTTAAGGTTAAGCCTGCTGGAGGCAGTGGCGACCTAGTTATCGGTGAGCATGTAGTTATCAACTCGGGTTGCGTACTTTATACGGGAGAGGGTATCCATATTGGAAACCACGTGGCTATAGCCGCTAATTGCACTTTCGCTCCAGTAAATCATGCCTATAAGGATAGATCGCGTTTAATACGTGAACAAGGTTTTCTAGCTGGAAAAGGTGGTATTGTTATTGAAGATGATGTTTGGATAGGAGCCAATTGTGTACTTTTGGATGGCGCTATTCTCCGACGAGGTTGTGTAGTTGGCGCTGGCTCTATTGTTCGTGGAGAACTGTCGGCCTATACTGTCTATGCAGGTCAACCTTTACGTGTGATTGGAGAGCGACGATGAGGTGGACTATCTTGGGCTCCAGTGGTGCCATCGGCAGTCGTTTGGTGACTCGGCTCCGAGACATTGGGCAGACTGTTTACACTCCTAATCGAACCGATGTTACTTTATCTCAAAAGTCCATGGGACATGTGATTTATGCTATCGGGCTTACTGCTGACTTTCGTCAGCGCCCTTATGAAACAGTCCAGGCGCACGTGAGCATGCTTGCTGAGCTTCTGCAGAAAGGAGACTTTGATTCCCTACTATACCTATCTTCTACGCGCGTCTACGGACGATCAATCAGTGGCAGCGAGGATACTCCATTGACCGTGTTGCCGCAGGATTCATCCGATCTTTACAATCTTTCTAAACTTATGGGCGAGTCCCTTTGTCTGCAAGATACTCGCACAACTGTGAGGGTCGCACGCCTTTCTAATGTGGTTGGCGGTGAGAATAATAATCCCACTAATTTTTTGCCATCCATAATAAGGGAGGCTATGAGTGGTCACATCATGCTGTTGACAGCTCTGGATTCAGCCAAGGATTACATTCATATCGATGATGTGGCTGAAATACTCCCGCGCATAGCAGCTGAGGGGCGTGAGCGGATCTACAATGTAGCAAGTGGCCTATACACTTCGCACGAACAATGGATTAAGCAACTCGTTGCCAAGACGGGCTGCAGTGTTGAAGTTCTTCCCGGAGCTCCCTCTGTGAGTTTTACCCCGATCGATATTTCTCGTATTCGATCTGAATTCAACTATCGACCTCGATCAGTGTTAAATACGTTAGCTGATATTTCCATATCAATTTAGGACAGCTTATGACCGACCCTAATTTTCAATTTGCTCAGGAGCGTAGCCAGCAAATTGCCAGATATTCACTGGACACATCGTTTATTGCCAAGTCGCATGCCTGGCTCGAAGCCTCGATGCGTCGGCGCTATGTCTATAACTTTGATTGGCTTGGCCGACCGATTATCCAATATCCACAGGATATGGTCGCAATTCAAGAGATCATATGGGCTACTCGCCCCGATCTTATTATTGAAACAGGGATTGCTCATGGAGGTTCATTGGTTCTGAGTGCTTCGATGTTATCCATGTTGGATTACTGCGATGCAGTTGAGGCGGGGGCAGTCTTAGATCCAAAGATTAGCAAGCGAAAGGTGTTAGGCTTGGATATTGATATTCGCCCTCATAATCACCAGGCGATTAAGTTACATCCACTCGCGCACAAAATTGACATGATCCAAGGCTCAAGCGTCTCATCAAACGTTATTGCAGAGGTTCAAGCCTACGCACAAGGTTATCAGCGCATTATGGTATGCCTTGATTCCAACCACACGCATCAACATGTGTTGGCAGAATTGAATGCCTATGCACCACTCACTTCGCTGGGTTGTTACTGTGTTGTTTTTGATACCTTTGTGGAGGATATGCCAGCTGATTTATTCCCAGACCGCCCTTGGGGCCCAGACGATAATCCGAAGACAGCAGTTTCGGAGTATTTGAAAACTCACCCTGAATTTGAGAGTGATAAGGAGATCGACAGCAAATTACTTATCAGTGTTGCCCCGAGCGGTTTTCTCCGACGTATAAGATGAGTGAATCACATAATATGAAACCGCGAGTATCGGTTGGCATGCCGATTCGCAATGGCGGAAAATTGCTTGCCGTAGCCATACGATCGATTATTGATCAAACTGAGCGGGATATAGAGATTATTTTTTCCGATAATGGTTCTGAAGACGGCACAGCAGAATATGTTTTGAAGCTTGCGCAGATCGATTCTCGGATTCGCTATTTCCGGCAGGATCCACCATTGAGGGCATACGATAATTTCCATTTTGTTCTATCGCAGGCGCGTGGTAATTATTTTATGTGGGCAGCACACGATGACTCTAGAGACTTGGATTTTATTACCAAGCTTGCCGACCAACTTGATCGAGATACTAACGCTGTGCTAGCATTCGGTGACACTTTCGTCGTAAATACTTACAATAATTTTTCAAAAAAGCAGCCCTTTGCTTTTTCTACTACTGGACTTGGATCTTGGGGCCGCATGAAGAAAGTATCGCGCCTACAGTGTTACTATTTTTATGGTCTCTGGAGAGGAAGCGCAGTTCGTAGAGTTCCATACGCCTATTGCTCGTGGTGGCCAGATCTGCCAATGATGATGTCGGCTTCCTTGCTTGGGCATTTTGCCTATGTAGCTGACGTTCGTTTTTACTCTAATGAAATCATAAAAACGAGCGCAGAACGGGTTAGGTATCAAGATTATTCAAACAGCTTTAGTTTGATTTATTCTGTTTTAAACTTGCTCCGCGCAACCTATCTATCATGCTCTCAAGTTGGCGGATCGGTTGTCGGATTTTTTGCTGTTTATCTTGTATTCATTAGGCAAGTCGATAGTTTTCCAGGTTTTTTGGCGCGAAGGATAAGGGCAATATTTGCATAGTGATGTAAATGAAAGAAAGAATAATCCGGAGTCTAAATGTGCTAATACCTCCTTTGATGATTCGGAGGTTGATCCGATGACCTACATATTAGTGGTATGTACAAATAGTAATTTAATAGCTTTGGACCTTACCTTGTTGTTCTCAGTATCGAACGATATAGTTAAGATGCATGCTTATGTGAAATGATCTAGATCAATGGGCAGATAGATCTACCTATTAAACTCGGCAGTAAGTATTCTACTAACCAAGTCTAGCAGACAGAAATAATTTGAATTCATGGTGATTTTTCATCTAATAGTTGGACTTGAAGTAAGCGGTGCTGAACTTATGCTGTTTAGGCTTGTTTCTGCTTTGCCTAAACATAAAAATATAATTATTTCATTAACAAGTATTGGCCCGGTTGGCAATCGACTAATTGATGCTGGACAGACCGTGCATACGCTTGACCTCAGGCTGTTAACTTTCTGTCATTCACTTTATAAATTATGGAGATTGATTAGGGTATATCGGCCCGATGTAATTCAGACATGGATGTACCACTCCGATTTATTGGGCGGCATTCTTGGTCGATTAGCTGGAGTTAGAAATATTGTATGGAATGTGCGCAACACAGAAATTCCTCAAGGGGCTTGGTCATTAACTGGCATAGTTGTGAGGTTATGTGCCGTATCATCTCATTTTATTCCACGTGTTATTGTCTGCTGTGCATATGCTGGCTTGGAGCGTCACGCTTCACTTGGCTACTGTCGAGATCGAATGGTGGTGATTCCCAATGGTTATGAAACTCAAAACTTGCAGGAAGTATTGCAAAGTAAGTTTAGCGTTAGAGCAATGTACGGAATTTCTCAGACCGCTTTTGTTGTGGGTATTGTTGGTCGCTTCGATCGATTGAAAGGTATTGATGTTTTTATTGAGACAGCCGGTTTGATGGTAGATCGCTGTCCAAGCGAACTGCTATTCATCATGTCGGGTCGTTCCCTAGATGAAAAGAACACTACGCTAAGCGCATTGATTCAGAATAAGGGGCGACAGGCTCAATTTAAACTTATGGGTGAGCAAAAAAATGTTGCAGAAATAATGGTTACCTTAGATGTTCTTTGTATGGCCTCTAGGTCAGAAGGGTTCCCTAATGTGGTTGCAGAGGCTATGCTCATGCAAATACCTTGTGTTGTTACAGATGTTGGGGACGCTAGAATTATAGTTGGACAAACAGGTAGAGTTGTTCTGCCAAGCAAGCCAGATGTATTGGCGGATGCGCTACTAGAAATTGAAAGTATGAACGAGATTCAACGCCGACAAATGGGTCACGATGCGCGGAAAAGAATCGTGATGAACTATGACATTAAAATAATTTCACAGAGCTATGCTGAGATCTATGATTGGAAAGATAAAGAATGAATATTCGTAACAAAGATCAAAATACAGTGAAGGGTTTTGGAGATGAGTGGAAGCGATTTGATCAGTCAGCACTAAGTGAAAAAGAGCTTCACGATCTTTTTGATGGTTATTTCAAGATTTTTCCATGGAAACTTTTGCCAATTGATGCGCAAGGCTTTGATATGGGCTGTGGTAGTGGCCGGTGGGCCAAATTAGTGGCACTTCGTGTAGGAAAACTTCATTGTATTGATCCAAGCTCAGCGATAGAGGTTGCCAAACGGAATCTCAGATTTCATGCTAACTGTGTGTTTCATAAGGCTGGAGTAGACGATAAGGTATTGCCTGAGTCAAGTATGGACTTTGGGTATTCATTGGGGGTTCTGCACCATGTACCTAATACTAATCAAGGAATACAAGACTGTGTTCGAATGCTAAAACTTGGAGCTCCATTTTTATTGTACCTCTACTATGCATTAGATAATAGATCATTTGCATATCGAACACTTTGGAAGTTTAGCGATCTTTTCCGACAAATAATTAGTCGGTTACCACACGGTCTGCGTTATATTGTTAGTCAATTTATAGCAACTCTCGTTTACTGGCCTCTATCACGATTCTCGGCTCTAATAGAGTATTTTGGTGCTCCGAGTGAAATGGTTTGTTCTATGCCTCTGAGTTTTTATCGTAATCGTAGCTTTTACACAATGCGCACAGATGCTTTAGATAGATTTGGAACGCGTCTAGAGCAGAGGTTTACACGAAAGCAAATCAAAATTATGATGGAGTCTGCTGGACTCGAGGGTATTTGCTTTTCGGAAGATTCACCCTATTGGTGTGCGGTTGGAATTCGGGGTAGATGATAAATGTGTGGCCTAGCGGGATTCTTGTACGCCACTAATTGTGTCGGCGGAGAAATTGCGGAGCATTTATTACGCAGTATGGCTAATACCATTCTTCATCGTGGGCCAGACAGTGATGGTTATTGGACTGACGTTGCTGCCGGTATTGGTTTGGCTCATCGTCGTTTAGCCATTTTGGATTTGACACCGGCAGCTCATCAGCCTATGGTGTCCCCTAGTGGCCGGTATGTAATGGTCTTTAATGGTGAGATATACAACCATCTTGACTTGCGTGATTTATTACATTCCGAAGGGCGGGCAACCACTCGGTGGTGCGGACACTCTGATACAGAAACTTTGCTGACAGGTTTTGATGTTTGGGGGTTTATAGCTACTTTAGAGAGAGCGGTTGGCATGTTTGCGATTGCTCTTTGGGATCGTGAGCTTCAGACATTAACATTGGCCCGTGACCGTTTGGGCGAAAAGCCACTTTATTACGGTTGGCAGAGGCAGAATAATCAGGCGGTCTTTTTATTTGGATCAGAACTGCCTGCATTGCGTTGTCACCCTGCGTTTGGAGCAAATATTAGCCGCGATGCTTTGGCTTTATATATGCGCCACAACTGTATTGGCGGTGCGCATTCAATTTATAAGGACATTTATAAGTTGGAACCGGGGCATTTGCTCACAGTGTCAGTCTCTGCGCCAGAACCTTTGATTCGCTCTTGGTGGTCAGGAGCTGCTATCGCTACTCAGGGTATAACTCAGTCGTTTGACGGGTCGCCAGCCGCAGCAGTAGATAATCTAGAAACTTTACTTATGGACTCCGTAGGTCAGCAGATGGTTGCCGATGTGCCGCTTGGTGCATTTTTATCCGGCGGCATTGACTCCTCCACTGTCGTCGCTTTAATGCAAGCGCAATCATCTCGTCGTGTGCATACCTTTTCTATCGGTTTTCATGTGGATGGCTACAATGAAGCTGAGTACGCTAAGGCGGTAGCCAAACACTTAGGCACTAAACATACCGAGCTGTATGTTACCGCGCGGCAAGCAATTGATGTCATCCCTAAGTTGCCGACACTCTATGCTGAGCCATTTGCTGACTCGTCACAAATACCCACATTTTTTTTAAGCCAACTGGCACGTCAATATGTGACGGTGTCGTTATCAGGCGATGGAGGTGATGAGTTGTTTTGTGGGTATAACCGCTACCAAATAACTGCAAAGCTCTGGAGCACGTTGCAACGTGTTCCCAAGCCTCTGCAGAAAGCTGCTGCAGCTATCATCACTGCTATACCTCCAGCGCAATGGGATCGTTTGGGCTATTGGTTATCGTTAACTCGTTTAGGCGATAAGCTACACAAAGGCGCAGCTTTGCTGGGTAATGAATCGGTAGCTGATCTCTATCGCAGTTTTATCTCGCATTGGCTTCAGCCCAATGAAGTGGTGATCGGGGCGCATGAGCAAACCAATTTTTTGGTGGAAGCTCAGCCAGCTCTTTTCGGGTTGACTGAGGTGGAGCGGATGATGGCTTTAGATATGGTTGGTTATCTGCCTAATGATATTTTGGTCAAGGTGGACCGTGCTGCCATGGGCGTTGGTCTGGAAACCCGGATGCCCATGTTAGACCACCGAGTCGTTGAGTTTGCTTGGTCGCTTCCATTAGACTTTAAGTTACGAGAGGGCGTGACCAAGTGGCCTCTGCGCGAAATTTTGTATCGCCATGTGCCGCGTGAGCTCATTGATCGGCCCAAGATGGGCTTTGGGGTGCCTATTGATAAATGGCTGCGCGGCCCTTTGCGGGATTGGGCCGAGAACTTATTGAGCGAATCGCGCCTGAGACAAGAGGGTTTTTTTAACCCCGCACCCATACGTCAAAAATGGGCCGAGCACTTGTCGGGTCAGCGTAATTGGCAAGCCCAATTATGGAATGTTTTGATGTTTCAGGCTTGGCTTGAAGAGAACTAGCTGTGAATAGAAAATTGCTATTTGTTGTGAATGTAGACTGGTCTTTTCTGTCTCACCGCTTACCGATTGCTTTGCAAGCTCAGAAGGCGGGCTTTGATGTTCACATTGCTACAGTGATTACTAATAAGCTACATATTCTTGAGTCTAATGGCATCACAGTACATCCACTAGGCTTGGTTCGAGGTGGATGGGGGGTTTTTAACGCTATCGGTACCTTTTTTAATTTATGTCTAATCATCAGGCAGATTAAACCTGATTTAATACACTTGGTCACGATCAAGCCAGTTCTCCTTGGGGGTTTGGTTGCAAGGTTGATGCGTGTTCCTGCTTTGATTTCTGCGGTCTCTGGATTGGGCTATGTCTTCATGTCGGAGGGGGTGATAGCATGGGCGCGACGGAAATTCGTGATCTACTTATACAGCTTTGCTCTAGGGCACCATAATCAGGTTGTAATTTTCCAAAACTCTGATGATCGCGATACACTCATGCTTGCCACTGGCTTGCCAGATTCGAAAGTGGAAATGATTCGGGGTTCAGGGGTAGATTTAGTTAAATACGCTCCAGTCTCAGAGCCATCTGGAGTGCCGGTGGTGTTGTTTCCAGCTCGATTGTTGGCGGATAAAGGAATTTTTGAGTTTATTGCTGCCGCCCGTTTGCTTCGAGCTAAGGGGGCTGCAGCGCGTTTTGTGTTAGCAGGCTTCATTGATAGCGCCAACCCGACTTGCGTGTCGCAACCCCAATTAGATGCATGGGTTGAAGAGGGGGTTGTGGAGTACTGGGGATATCGAACCGATATGCCAAATGTATTAGCTAATGTTGCCATAGTAGTATTGCCATCTTATCGCGAGGGTTTGCCCAAGGTCTTGCTGGAAGCTGCAGCATGTGGTAGACCAATAGTTACGACAGATGTTCCTGGTTGCCGCAATGCTATAGAACCTAATTTGACGGGCTTGCTAGTGGCTATGCGTGAGGTCGAGGGTTTGGCGCAAGCCATTGAGCGGTTGCTGACCAACCCCAAGCTGCGTGAAAAGATGGGATTGGCTGCCAGGCGGTTAGCTGAGCAAGAGTTTGATGATAGGATTGTTGCGAATATGCATTTAGACATCTACCAGAAATTATTAGCGAAACAGGGGAGCCAAACAAAATATCTATAAGTGGGGGCAATCGTTTCTTGGGCAATAAATAGACCGCTGAAGTAACTTCCTATTTTTAGTTACTTCAACGGCTTGTCTGTAATTATATGCCGTCGAAATGTACAGTTGCTTAAGTGGGTAGCTCCTGCCCAAGTAGCAAATGTATTAATTAGATCGGACTGAGCTAGGACTCCAAAAAATGTGGATGCTGATGTGTGTTTGCAAGGCATGTACTTATTTTTAGGTCGTGTCATAGCCCCCCCTTAGGGCGAGAGGAGGTGTGAAAGTATATGGTAATTTAGTTTGATTCATCAATAAGTGCGGCCGGATGTGCGCTTGGCTTGTATTCGTGAGCTCAATAAATGCTAATTGCGAGAGACGACGGCATTACCTTGCAACCCGTTTATGATGAGGATAGTGCGTCAGGGCCCTTGGACCCCCTGTTTCAGATTGAAGCTAGGCGTTGAACGTGGGTGGCTTGAGATTGAAACTAAAACGGTTTAAAAATTGCCATTGAACAGCCACCACCAATCCATAAAATTGCTACTGAGGTTGACTTTTTGTTCATGATGCGATTGATGGCACATATCACCATTTTTATTTACTAACATCGCTTGTAATATGGAGGCGCTATAAAAATATGACTTGGCTAATACATCCTCCTGGAGAGGAGGAACAGATCCTTTTTCCTGAGTGGGAAGATGTGTCCCCCGAACAACTCCTACCTCGAGCTATCTAGACGAAGAGTAAAGAGCTTTTGTTTTTGTCATTTCCAGTCACTGTCATGAGGTTAGGTTCTACATTTCTTGGGCAGGTGAATGGTGACTGCCATTTTGTAGATTTTTGCACTATACATAGATAAACTATCAGTTAGTTGGACTCGAACCTATTTTTAGCGCTAGATAAGTAGATTAAGAGAACCGTCAAGGGGATGAAGTAGTGAAGCGATTATTCGATTTCATGCTGGCATTGATTGTGGGGGCTACTCTGCTACTGCCCATTTTGATGGCAACTATGCTTGTTAAATTTACATCACGGGGACCTGTCCTATATTGGTCAGAGCGGGTGGGACAGTATAATAAGATCTTCAAAATGCCCAAGTTTCGTAGCATGCGGGTCGATGCACCTGCTGTAGCTACGCACCTGTTAACCAATCCCAGGATACACCTCACGCCAATTGGCGCCTTACTTCGCAAAAGTAGCTTAGATGAACTACCGCAACTCTGGAGCATTTTAGTGGGCGATATGAGCTTTGTGGGGCCGCGTCCGGCCTTGTTTAACCAGTACGATCTTATCGAACTCCGCACCCAGAAGGGTGTGCACATCTTGGTACCAGGACTTACTGGGTGGGCTCAGGTGAATGGGCGTGACGAACTACCGATTCCACAGAAAGTGGAATTCGATGTAGAGTACCTTCAGAGCCAAAGCTTCTATTTAGATATTAAAATTTTGTGGCTTACCCTTTGGAAGGTTGTGCGACGGGAGGGAGTGTCGCATTAATTACTGGGCTCGGTGGCGGAGTCTTTAGAAATATCCGCTCAAATTTACGGCGATGAATTTTTTTTGGATCATTCTTTGCCTGCTGTTGAAATCTTGCAGGGGGTAGCCGGTATCGCCAATAAGCAGTATAAGTAACCAGGTGTTCGTAACTATTAGAAACTACGTTCTACAGGAAATATTGATAGTGAAATTGACCCCCACAGTCATTGAGTTGATTATTATGATCTATCCTAAGGCGTATTTCACTAATTATGGACCAAGGTAAAAAATTTGCTGTGACCTTCGGTCCATATTTATTGTAAATTATGGGGAAGTGGATGATCATTAAACTACCATCAAAAATCCTACCTTTTTAGCAAAAAACTCAAAACTGCCGTTGTAGCAGCATTAGTAATCAGAAACTATACCTAAGTTAGGGTGGCGCTACTGTATGAGGCATGATTGAATCTTAACAATACTAGCAATAGGCGAAACTATGGATGACCTGAACAATAAATACAGAATTAAGAAATGATGCATATTCGACTATTGGGACATATTGGTATCGCACATCATGCGTGATCTGATTTTGCGTTTATTGAGTCGTGGGGCGACCTTAGTGTTGTTTTTACCACGCCCCTACAAGCGCGTGGTTGCACTGGCAGTGGATACTGCATTATGTGTACTAGCCGTCTGGCTGGCTCTCTACTTGATTATGGGTGAATTTGTATCTTTGTCAGGTCCCGCCATTTTTGCGGTTGTTTTTTCGGCTATGTTGGCGCCACCAATCTTCATCATTTTTGGCCTGTATCGAGCCATATTCCGTTACAGTGGGCTACCCGCTATGTTAGCTATGGTAAAAGCCATGATACTTTACGGCGCAGCGTTTTTGATTATCTTCACGTTCTGGGGTGTGGAGGGTATTTCCAAAAAAATGGGCTTCATCCAACCCGTTTTGCTCTTCCTTTTGGTGGGGACATCCCGTGTGCTAGCAAGGGTCTGGCTTGGGGGGTTATATCATCATCGGCTTATCGAAAATCGTTTACCCGGTACGCTAATATACGGTGCTGGTAGCGCAGGGCGGCAGTTGGCATTTGCCATAGCCAATAGCTCAAAAATACGTGTAGTAGGTTTTCTCGATGATGACAGCAATCTACACGGTCAGCTCCTCAATGGATTGCCCATCTATAGTCCGGCCAATTTGATTGAAATTCTGCGAATTTCACCCATCAACGATGTCATTCTGGCCCTTCCCAGCGTATCTCGCCAACGGCGTAATGAGATCTTAAATAATCTGAGGCCGTACAAGCTAGGCTTGCGAACCCTGCCAAGCTTGGGCGATATTGTCACCGGCAAGGTGACACTGAGCGATCTACGGGATTTGGATGTGGATGACCTGCTGGGTCGCGAGCCGGTGAAGCCAGATCCACTATTGCTCATGCTCAACGTCCGCGATAAAACCTTGCTGGTTACTGGGGCGGGGGGCAGCATAGGGGGCGAGCTTTGCCGTCAGATTATTAAATACAACCCAAGGCAGTTGCTACTGGTTGAGATGAGCGAGTATGCACTCTATCAGATTCACCAGGAGCTACAAGCCCTTATAAAGAGCATGCCGAAGTCTCCAAGTGTGGGTAAGTCAACGGAGGAGGGGGGTAGTGAGATTGATCCCCCATACCAATCGAATATAAAAATCGTCCCTTTGTTAGCTTCTGTCTGTGATAACGCGCGCATGGAAGATATCATAGGTACTTGGAAACCCCACACCATATACCATGCTGCCGCCTTCAAGCACGTGCCCTTGGTTGAGCAGAACCCAGCTGAGGGTGTGCGAAACAATGTATGGGGTACCTTGGTGTGTGCTCAAGTGGCCGCACGCAATTGTGTTAGCAACTTCGTGCTCATTAGTACCGACAAGGCTGTGCGCCCCACCAACATTATGGGCGCAACAAAGCGACTGTCAGAAATGGTGCTTCAAGCGCTAGCTGAGTCAAATGCTCTTCTAACTACAGAAGACAGTAGGATGCCGCCTGGCGTCAAGACAATTTTCTCGATTGTGCGGTTTGGTAACGTATTGGGCTCTAGTGGCTCTGTGGTGCCACTATTTCGCGAGCAGATCAAAAATGGCGGACCCATCACCCTCACCCACGTCGATATCACTCGTTACTTCATGACCATCCCTGAAGCGGCGCAGCATGTGATCCAGGCTGGCCCTATGGGGCGGGGCGGGGATGTCTTCGTGCTGGATATGGGCGAACCGATCAAAATTATTGATCTAGCCTACAAAATGATAGAACTGTCTGGTCTTGAGGTGCGTAACGCACTTCACCCAGACGGCGATATCGAGATTAACTTCACTGGCCTTCGTTCTGGCGAAAAACTCCACGAAGAGCTTCTGATTGGCGACGACCTCAAGCCCACACAGCACCCAGGTATTCTGAGGGCATATGAGCAGTACCTTAGTTGGCCCCTGCTTGAGGAAAAGCTCAACGCCCTTAAAACTGCTTTAAGTGTAAATGATGTGCCCATTATCCGCACCTTGCTACAGCAAATCGTTATCGAATACCAACCTAGCGACAAGGTAGTTGACTGGGTGTATAGGGCTACTAAGGAACGCGAAGCCCTGATTGGTGAATCTACATGCCCCAATCGCATTTTATAGATTAAGGCTGGCGCCACTAGCATTTTCACATGCCTGCTTAAAAACTTTGGCAGAATGATCATTCAACGTTTACCATTAGCTGTTTGATATGAGGATTTTAAAAAAGTAAATAACTATTCTTTCACCATTAACCGCTCGCTTAGCTTAAGATAACCTAGTTACAACGTTACCGAATCAGTTTTTACTCTCAGCTCTGTCATCAAATTATTTCCATATTGGCAGGTGTTCTCTAAAGGGTGAGTATGTAACTTACTTAGACGATGGAACAAATAGATGTAAAGCTTATGATCTGGCATAGGCACTTAGTGGATTAATGGTTAGAGAAGTTAGTGATTCCCTCGCCATCCGAAAAGTATCGCGACGCAGCTAATCCATTCAAATCATTGGGAAAATTCGAAGCCATTTCTACGTAGGTTTTCGAAAGTTACCAAATTCTGATAGATCTTAGTACAAACTAATAAAATGCCTATACTTGATATTTATTAAATCTCAATATAACCGCCGCCGTCAAGAATTCAGGTTCAATTCTTATTAAATTATAATGAGCTATTAATAGTCAACTACATTTAATAACATGGACATTATTAAATTATTCGATAAGCCTTTATCCCCTGAAAAATCAATTCAATTGAACAATAAGTACTGGCCGTTTTTAAAGTTTACAAATTTAAACTTGATCCAAGATTGTGAGTTAGAAATTCTAAGTGGTAGCAGAAAGGGTGGGGCTTGCTATAGGAATTTAATGAAGTTGTTTCCTAATGAAGAGTTATTTAGAAAAATGCTAAAACGCCTCGGTAAAATTTTAAGCTTTCAGTCTAATTTTGGATGTGCTGTTCTGGACTATCGGGTTAATATAGCCCCCCTTAATTTGAAAAATCATGAAGGGGATGAAAAATATTTTTGGCAATTTATTTCCAAAAATATCCTTTTTAAGGAGATCTCTTGTGAAGTGATAAAGAGATACCGCTTAGAATATGGTTGGGATATTACGAGATTGCATAAATCTGTTAGATATGTGCGTGGTGAGGATGGTTATCAAAGTTGTATGACCAATTTTGGTCGAACTTCTGATTTTCATAACGATGAGTACAAAGGCATAACATGTATAGTTTATTTATCTGATGTAAAAAAAGATAATGGAGCATTCACTTATATTCAGGGGTCTGAAAAAATTATACGATCACCACTATTAACGGCCATTCATCAAACTGTTAGCTTTGACATGAAGTTAAGTCACTGGGATCAGATGGGTTCGTTGCCGTTGGAGTTTAGAGCAACCCATAATATTGGAAATTTTTTAGAGCCCGACAAGGCTAAGGCTTTGTTAGCAAAAGAGGTTGTTCTTGAGGATGTTGCGGGGACTGTATTCATGTTCAACGGACAAAAATTAATTCACAGGGGTGGAAAGCCACTTAAAGGATCTAGATTGGCAGCTTTTTTAACCCCAGAAGGTCTTTTTATTCATAAATTGAGATCCTTCCTTGCAACCAAGAGATATTAAAATTAAAGATGCACATTAGGTCAATTTTGTTGAATTTTCATTATATAGATGCTGAGACGAATGTTGTGTAAACCTAATTTTTGAAATCGCCATTAAAAAAAGAGTTTGTGGTAATCTTTACTCATAAAGAGCGCTAAATATAGCAAGAAGTCAATATCTAAATCCCCAAGTAAGTTGTTCTTTATTGCGTCAAATTACAGTACTAACTACCGAAAGAATAACATTGATATTGATCAAAATAAGCATAATCATCTTAAGGGGGCAATAATTTGAGATCCTGAAGCACCTATGGCTGCATACGCCAGCAATTAAATTCATACACCCCACTCATTTAAATTAACTCAGTCTGGTGGAATGGTTTTTTACAGAAAACTTTTTTGCGGATCAAACTTCATAGTAATTCATGACCACACATTTTATTTGTGCGCATTTTGTAAAAAACTTTTGATAAAGTCCGCAGTTTGATGAAATCTTTTTTACTATATAATTATCCAAAGATTTAATACACGGTTTTAATTTTAAATTAATTTTTTTTATTTATTTTAAATGCCAATACTAGGAATACATTGTGGTCACAATTCATCTGCTGCACTGATGGTTGGCGGTCGGATTGTTGGAGCGGTACAAGAGGAGCGATTTACCAAAACTAAGAACCAAGTGGCTTTTCCAATACAGTCGATTGAGCATTTGCTACGCAGGCACCTTCAAGAAAATGTCTCGCAACTGGAGCACGTTGCATTGTTTATGCAAGACCTTGACCCCTATGGTTTAGCAGTGTCACGTTATTCCGATTTTACTGTACATGACCACATTCGCGAAAATCATGAGTACTGGAATAAAGTATTTTATGAGGCTGCGCCAAACAATGGTTCTTATTGGCGCGAGCTATTCCGTCAAGGCAAGATGCTTAATGCTCACTCAGGCGTCGATACTAGTTATATGAATAGCGATGCCAGCACGGATGAGCTAATCCGTTTTGTAAGTGACGAGCTACGCCCCAACATGCTTCGTCAACGCTTTGGTTATCAAGGGACGAGCACTGCTTATGATCATCATCTCTGCCATGCTATGTACGCTTTTTATGGGTCACCCATACCAAGGCAATACTGGGGTGATACGCTTGTGCTTACAGCCGACTCTTGGGGAGATGGGCAAAACTGGTCGGCCTATTTGGTTGAAGATAATGGCAATTTAAATAAAGTTGGCGGTGGAGCTGACCATGGAGTCGCACGAATTTATCGTTTTGTAACACTAATTCTCGGCATGAAACCGCATGAGCACGAGTACAAAGTCATGGGTTTATCTGGCTATGGCAGACCCAGCAAGTACGTGATGGCTGTAGAGGATATACTGTCTGAAGTCTTGGATTTTCGTAACGGAAAATTCGTACTCGACTTACCGCTAAAAGATTGTTACTTCGATCTTAAGAGTCGCCTCGAAGGCCATCGCTTTGATAACATTGCCGCGGCATTACAAAATTGGGCAACTCGTGTGACCGCTGCTTGGATGGGGCACTGGTTGCGAGAGACCAATACCGGTGGCGTGTGCTTCTCTGGCGGCTTGTCGATGAATATTAAGTCCAATGGGGACCTGCTCAATCTTATAGAAATTAAGCGGATGAGCGTTCCTGCTTCTGGCGGTGATGAAACGGGCTCTATTGGAGCCTGTTTTGCAGCCGCCCTGGAGCATAAGCAAAAGTTCGAGCCGATGAATCATGTGTATCTAGGAGCCATAGAGAATCATATGGGCGCGGAGGACGAATGGGAAACTGGTGTACTCAAAGCTGGTGGAAATCCCGCAGACTATGAATTGATTGTTGATGTTAAAAGTCTTGATCTGGCGAAATTGCTTGCTGCTGATTTTGTTGTTGCTCGTTGTGTTGGTCCGATGGAGTTTGGTGCGCGAGCACTTGGCAACCGTTCCATTTTAGCAAATCCGAAAAACTCAGCTAACATAAAGATCATTAACGATGCCATAAAGAACCGTGATTTCTGGATGCCGTTCACGCCTAGCATACTTGAAGAGGAGGTAGACAGCTTCATTATCAACCCCAAACGGGTCACCTCTTCATTTATGACCATAGGTTTCGCCACTATGCCGCGAGCTCACAATGATATTCCTGCTGCGTTGCACCCAGGAGATCTTTCCGTGCGCCCTCAGTTTGTAAGCAAAGAAACCAATCCTGCTTATTGGCAGTTGATCAGCGACTTTCAGCTGCTCACCGGTATACCCGCACTATTAAATACGTCACTTAATCTTCATGGCGATCCAATGAATGCTAGTGTGGCCGATGCATCGCGCACGCTAGCGCTGTCAGGGCTGGAAGTACTAGGACTGTCTCGTAGTCGCCTACTAGTCAAGAACAGCGCTTCGGTACGGATTAAGAGGGTACTTGGAGCGTGATTTTATGGTAACCAATAAACCTAAAAGCACCCTACCCTAATAGCTCTGCTGGTTAATTTTGTAAAGAGCATAAGAGCTTTAATAATTGCTAAATTAGCTATTTAGATTACTGCAGGCTATAGGCTGGTGGGTCCGTGATCTCACTTGGAAACAACATTTTTCAGAAAGCGATTAAAAAAGATCTAAGGCTAGTCAAAAGTGGGTAAATTCAATTTTAAACCCCTCAATTTTTTGGGGTGGTAAAAAATAAAAAATTCCAGTTTTAAAAATGTTTTCTTATATAGCTGTATTAAAGGAATAAGTGGAAGTTTTGTTATGCATAGTTATTTCTAGGTAATGCTTAATCAGGCTACGCTAAATCGATGTTGAGATATAAGATATTATTCAAATTAAAAAAGGTAGTTATGAAAAAAATTATCGCACTTTGTTTTATTGTAATTCTTTCTATATTGATTTTCAAAGATTTTGATAAAACAAAAAGTGAAAGTCTAAGGATAATACATAAATATAGTTCTAAGTTGTCTCAACATACTGCAGCAAAAACCTCTTCATTCGCTGCAAACGATTATGTTCTTAGGCTCGAAAAAATAAAACTTCAATCAGAGATAGCTAAAGCTGCTGGTGTTTTGCAAGGGCCTACTGATAGTTTTCGAGCCTTTGAGCAGCAGTCGGGCATTTTAGAAATTCTTGCGGAGCACAAAATTGACCTAGATGGTCGAGATGTTTTAAAAACAATTATAAAAGCAGGTGGAATGAAGAGAGTTTTTATGTTTAAAAATAATCTTATTGGACTATTTACTTTTGTAAGTAACGATTCGGGTTGTTACTATGCTTCATTAATTAACTTAACTAAGTCAGTTGAATTTATGAGAGGATCCTGTTTGCCTGATGTGGAACAAATAGACTTTAATGGTATGGGCGGAGGGCACGCTGAATTGAATGATAAGCTATTAGTTGCAATTGGCACTCCAACTGGCGACTCTGACGAAATTTCTAGTCTTGCACAGAATTTAAATTCTTATTATGGAAAAATCCTACAATTTACTCTTAAAGATGTATTAACACCGTTTAAAAAATTTAATAAATTACATATTTTTTCTATTGGGCATAGAAATCCACAGGGATTAATTAACTTAGGTGGGCTGATATTTTCTGTTGAGCATGGACCAAAAGGTGGAGATGAAATAAACCTTATCAAGATGGGTGAAAATTATGGCTGGCCACTTTATTCATTTGGATCAAAATATGCTGGCAACTCTGCATATTATGCAAATGTTGGGATAAATGGATTTATGACTCCCATTTACACTTTTATTCCCTCAATAGGTATAAGCAACATTACAAATTGCCCTCAAATTTTAGCTAGTAGATATGCCCCTGCAAAATGTTTATTGGTCGGCTCTCTTAGGGCAAAATCAATATATGTCGTGCTATTAAACCCTATTAATTTGAGTGTTTTATCGGCTGAACAAATTAATGTTGGAATGAGGGTCAGAGAGTTTTATCAAAACGAGCTTACTAAGGACATTTATATTATTTCGGATGAAGATGGATTCTATAAAATTCACTTTGAGAGAATGTCAAAGTTTTTTAAAAAATAATTACATTTAATAGTGTTGAAAGGTATACAGTATTCAGTACAAACTGTGATGTAAAACGAGTGGTTTATCCTGGCTAAAAATGGTAGGACGGGCGAGATTCGAA
>SXGQ01561773.1_pt1 | contig 55181 bp, 48 predicted proteins | sample 3178371 | NCBI WGS metagenome assembly SXGQ01 (sample SAMN11356859, study PRJNA531348) | freshwater metagenome | isolation source: freshwater sample F1-20 | place: China: Fuxian Lake, Yuxi | collected 2017-12-25
CTCCGGCGGCGCGTTGATTGATGCGCAGGGCCGCCTAGTGGGAATCCCATCGGCGATTTACTCACGGAGCGGCGGAAACATGGGAATCGGTTTCGCTGTTCCGTCGAATCAGGCGCGCAGCGTCATGGAAAGCCTGCTCAAATTCGGCCGGGTGCAGCGTGGCTTTCTCGGGATCAAAATGGACGAGGTGGATGAGGCGCTCGCGAAAAGCCTCGGCCTCGAAAACACCCACGGCATCGTCATCGCCGACGTGGTTCCAGGCGGTGCCGCGGAAAAAGCCGGCCTCAGGGCTGAAGACGTGATCATTGAGCTTGATGGCCGCAAGTTCACAGACCTACCGGCATTCAAAAACTCGATTGCAGCGAAGGAACCCGGCGCAAAAGCGGATCTGAAAATCATCCGCGACAAGAAGGAAATGAACGTGTCGGTGACGCTGGGTGATCGCGGCGGCAGCGTCGCTGTTGCCACGAAGCCCGCACCGGAAGCCGTGAAAAAAGATCCCGATGTGCTCGACGGCGTGCAAGTCGCAGACATCACCGCTCAACAGCGGCAGGCGCTTCGAATCGATGAGAACGTTCGCGGTGCGCTCGTCACCGCGGTCCCGCCGGGGACTCCGTCCGCTGATGCGGAACTTCGGGCTGGCGATGTGATTATTTCGATCAATGGCAAGGACGTGAAGGACGCCGAAGATGCGGTAAAACTCAGCGAAGACGCGAAGCACATGAACTCTGTCCGTCTGCGCGTCCACCGCGCCGGCCAGACCCGTTTCGTAATCGTCGAAGCGCCGAAGGAGAACTGATTCGCTCAATCGACACAGACCCGTTTTCATATAGCCCCGTTGACCGCAAAGTCGGCGGGGCTTTCGATTTCATCGAGCGAACAGGCTCGCCATTCCCAGCTTCGGGCGGTAGTTTCCCCGCAAATGAAATCCCTGCGTCTCCTTTCCATCGCGATCCTCGCCCTGCTTTGCGCAGGCTGCGCAAGCCGCACTAAGAGCAGCGCCCGCACGTATGAGGGTGATTCCAGCCCGCACCTGCGCATGTACGAAGAAAATCCAGGCGGACCGCTGGGACGCTGATGCGAATCTCGAAGAAAGCCGAATACGCGCTTCGGGCGCTTGTGGCCATTTCGCGCCAACCCGCGAAATCTTGGCCTATTCAAGAACTCGCATCCACCGAGCGAATTCCGATCAAGTTTCTCGAACAAATACTCCTCTCGCTGCGGCGCGCGGGAATTCTCTCCAGCAAACGCGGAGTCGGCGGCGGCTACATGCTTTTGCGCCCAGCCGCGGAGACTTCCGTGGGTGAGGTTATCTGGCTTTTTGATGGTCCCTGCGCGCCCGTGGCATGCGCCGGTGAACAGCAGTGCGAACCCTGCTCGTGCCCGGACCCGCGAACGTGCCCTCTGCGAATCGTGATGCGAAACGTCCGCACCCGGATGACCGAATTGCTCGAAGGCATCACCATCGAAACGATGCTAGCCAGCGGCGGTACATTTGAGTCGTTCGAAATCTGAGGTCCGATGGCGGATGACCTATTCAGCGCCGGAACCGCGCCCTTGGAGAATACCTCAATCGCCCCTCTCGCCGAGCGCATGCGGCCACGCACGATCGACGAATACTGCGGTCAGGAACATATTCTCGGACCCGGTAAACTACTCCGTCGCGCCATCGAAGCGGATCGCATCGCGAGCATCATCCTACACGGTCCGCCAGGCACCGGAAAAACGACACTCGCGCGCATCATTGCGAACGCCACCAAGTCGCGATTTGAAACGCTGAGCGGAGTGGAGAGCAGCGTCGCCGACCTCCGCCGCGTCGTTGCCGCCGCGCAAAACCGCCTCGCGAATTCGGGGCAGAAGACGATTCTGTTCGTGGACGAAATCCACCGATGGAACAAGGCGCAACAGGATGTCCTGCTCCCCGATGTCGAACGTGGAACGCTGCGGCTTATCGGAGCAACGACGGAAAACCCGTTCTTCTACGTAAACAGCGCGCTGGTCTCGCGTTCACAGGTCTTCGAACTTCAACCGCTCACCACCGCGAGTCTTCAGACACTTTTGCGACGTGCTATTTCTGATAAGGAGCGCGGCTTCGGAGAGTTGGCAATCGCCGCGGATGAGGACGCACTTGCACATCTCGCCACAATTGCAGATGGCGACGCCAGAAAGGCTCTCAACGCTCTCGAAATCGGCATCCGGACCACACCGGCCGATGCAGGCGGCACAATTCACTTCACGCGCGAGGCCGCCGAGGAAAGCATTCAGAAAAAGGCGGTTGTTTACGACGCAACAGGCGATGGGCATTACGACACGATCAGCGCATTCATCAAAAGCGTTCGCGGTTCCGATCCGGATGCCGCGCTCTACTGGCTCGCGAAAATGCTGTACGCTGGCGAAGACATCCGGTTCATCGCCAGACGCATCGTCATCCTTGCGAGTGAAGACATCGGAATGGCCGACCAGATGGCGCTTCCAATAGCTGTCGCAGCCCAGCAAGCGGTTCAGTTTATCGGCATGCCCGAAGCGCGGATCACTCTCGCACATGCGGCGGTTTATCTAGCCACGGCGCCAAAATCGAACCGCGCTTATGCGGCCATCGATGCAGCGATTGCGGAGGTAAAAAATGGCGTGACCCTTGCCGTGCCAGCCCATCTCCGAAGCACCGGCAAAGGCCGCGCGGACTATCAATACAGCCACGCCGGCGAGGGCGCGTACATTCCGCAGGCCTATCTGCCGGAAGGGCGACGCTACTACGAACCGACCGAGAACGGTTACGAGAAACGCGTAAAGGAACGCCTGGATTACTGGCGTGCGCTTTTCGAGCAGTCGCAGTCTGGAAAATCTTGAGAGTTTCCGGCTATTTCCGCCCGCCGTTCTTGCAAATTCCTTCGCCGCCACGCCATGCTCGCCTTATGAAAATCGCGCTCGTTTTTCTCGCTCCAGTTGCGGCATTTGCCGCCGAACTCCCGCAACCCGCGGCACGCGAAGTCGATTTTAAGAAGGACATCCAACCGCTGCTCGAAGCCGCATGCGTGAAATGCCACGCAAAAGGAAAAGAGAAGGGCGGCTTCTCGTTCGAAACGCGCGAATTGTTTTTGAAAGGCGGCGATTCGGGCAAAGGGGCGATCGTCGGAAAGAGTGCGGAAAGCCTGGTCGTGAGACTCGTGGCCTCCGATGATCCCGATGAGCGCATGCCGAAAAAGGGCACGCACTGGACACCGGAACAAATCGGACTGTTGCGCGCATGGATCGATCAAGGTGCCCGTTGGCCGGAAGGCGTCAGCTTTGCGAAGCCGCAGCCTCACAACCTCGACCCTCGCGTGGTTGAGACCCCGGCTGGTGAAGGCAATCCCATCGATCGGATTCTTGCGCCCTACTTTGCGAGTCATGCAATCACGCCACGCGAATCCGTGACGAATGCGGTTTTCGCCCGGCGGGTCTGGCTGGATGTCATCGGACTTCTGCCCACAGCGAAGGAATTGACCGAATTTGAAAATGATCCGTCGCCCGGAAAGCGCGCGGCACTTGTGGATCGATTACTCGCCGACTCGCGCGGCTACGCTGAGCATTGGCTGAACTTTTGGAATGACCTGCTCCGCAATGATTATCGCGGCACGGGGTTCATCGACGGCGGACGCAAGCAGGTGAGCGGCTGGCTTTACAACGCGCTGAAGTCGAACATGCCCTACGATCGCTTCGTGCGCGAACTCACTGCGCCGACGACGGAAACCGAGGGCTTCACAAGCGGTATCCTTTGGCGCGGAAATGTGAATGCATCCATGGTACCGCCGATGCAGGCCGCGCAGTCGGTCTCGCAGGTGTTCATGGGAATCAACCTCAAGTGCGCCTCGTGTCATGACAGCTTTATCGATGATTGGGCGCTGGCCGACGCATACGGCCTCGCTGCAGTTTACTCCGACGAAGCGCTTGAACTCGTGCAATGCGACAAGCCGCTCGGCAAAAAGGCGGCTGTGAAATTCCTGTATCCGGGCATCGGAACAATCGACGCTGCCCTCTCCAAACCAGATCGTGCCCGCCGCCTCGCCGAGCTGCTTACTTCGGACAAAAACGGACGCCTTTCGCGAACGCTCGTCAACCGTCTGTGGGCTCGACTGCTCGGGCGAGGCCTCGTCGAGCCCGTGGACAACATGGATCAACCTGCTTGGAACAGCGATTTGATCGACTGGCTTGCGACCGATCTCGTCAAAAACGGATGGGACGTGAAGAAAACGCTGCGGGTGATTCTGACTTCAAAAGCCTACGCACTGCCCGCCGTAGAAGGCCCGAAAGAGGGCGAGAAGAAATTTGTGTTCACCGGGCCGCTCACGCGCAGATTCACCGCCGAGCAAGTATCCGATGCGCTCGCGCTGCTCGGCGCAGAGCGTCCGTCGCTTCCATCGTCGATGGAGTTTGATTTCGGCATTGAAGGACTCTCCGTACCAGCGTGGATTTGGACCTCGGAACCCACCGAAGCGGGTCCGAGGCGCGATGCGATGCGGGCCGCCCACGGACAACTCGACGCAGCAACCGCGAAGTTGAGCGCTGCACGATTTGCAGCAGATCCCGCGCTGGCACTCTCCACCACCACCGAGGCGCTTGCAGCAGTAAATGCAGCGCAGGCGCAATTCCAAAAGGCCGCACAAGTTCGAGCCACCGGCGCACCCGGTGAGATTATCGCGCGTCCGGACAGCGACCGCCACCGCGTGGTGTTTCGCAAACAAATTGACCTCCCAGCCGCGCCAGCACGTGCCCGTGCGTTTGCGGCGGCGTCGCAGGGCATGGAGATTTTTGTGAACGGAAAGGAGGCAAAGGCGAGAATGAGCGACGGCTTCCGGAACGGCCGCGCAAAGATATTCGACATTGGATCACTGCTCACCGCTGGAAAGAACATCATTGCGATCAGCGTTTCCAGCCACACGGACAAAGGAATGAACTCCACGGAACGTGCGCAGTTTCCGCAAAGCATTCACCATGAAAACAAGACACCGGGACTCGCATTCTACGCGCACATCACGCTCGATGGCCGGGAGCCGATACAGGTGATTTCCGACGGAAGCTGGAAATCACGCCGCTCGCCGGACGGAGATTGGAAATTCCCCGCTCTTCCCGTCGATTCTTGGTCGGTCACCGTTCCGCTCCCCGACGGAAAAGCTCCTGTGGACGAAGGCCCGTCGCTAGAACCATTGAAGCGTCGCGATTTCGCAAACATCCCCGTCGACCTGACGCCGGTGATTCGTCCCGGCGTGAGCACCGCCGCAAAATCCTCGGCAATCCGGGCGTCGATGCTCGCGGCCGATCCGCTGCAAACCGCGCTCGAACGCCCGAACCGCGAAGTCGTAATGACCACACGACCGATCGCCGCGACGACCATGCAAGCGCTGGAACTCACGAACGGTGCAACGCTCGACACCGCGCTCAAGCAAATCGCAGCACGGCAACTGCCTGATGCCACAAAGGACACGGCGGCGTGGATTGCGGAAATTTTCCGCGCGACGCTAGGACGCAGTGCGCAGCCGGATGAGCAGCAGATCGCGAAGGAAATCCTCGGCGAGAAGCCCGATGCGACCCACGTCGCCGACCTCGTATGGATGCTCGTGAACCATCCGGAATTCCAACTCATCCGCTGATGCAAGTCACCGTGCTCGCCTTTGCCAATGCCGCTGACGCTCTGGGCTGGCGCGAATTGCTCGCCGACTGCACGGCGCACCAATCGCCCCGCGAGATCGTGGCGACACTCGCGCCGGGATTCGACCCAGGAATCTGGCGCGTCGCGGTGGATTGCGAGTATCATTCGTGGGATGAGTCGATCGGTGCGAGCGCGCAGGAAATTGCGATTATCCCGCCCGTGAGCGGCGGATAGAAGACCATGGAAATCAACATCGCATTCACCCAGACACCGATTGACTTTTCGCCTTCGCCGCTGCCGTCGCACGAAATTGGCGCAGTCGTCGAATTTCAGGGAATCGTGCGCGGCACCGAGGGCCCCGCAGCGATTACGGCGCTGGATTATGAAGCCTACGAGCCGATGGCCAGGCGACGACTTATCGAGCACATTCGCGAGCTCGGATTGTCGTACCATTGTGCAGCCGTGGTATTCGTCCACAGGCTCGGGCGAGTGCCGGTCGGTGAGGCATCGCTGCTTGTGCGCGTGTTTTCGAAACACCGAGGAACGGCACTCGCGCTGTGCGGAGAACTGATCGATCGAATGAAGGCCGACGTGCCAATTTGGAAATGCAACGCGGCATGAGCATCGAGCGGTTCGAGAGCATCTTTTCACCGGAGCGTCTGCTGATTTCTCCGGCACATCTTTCCGCTTATGAAAGCGACGCACTCACTGCGTTTCATTCGCGGCCTGCGGCTGTGGTCGTACCGGAGAGCGCCGACGAGGTAATCGCCACCGTGCGACTTTGCAATGAGTTGAGGCTGCCTTTTGTCGCGCGCGGAAGTGGCACGAGTTTAAGCGGAGGTTCGCTCCCGATTGCCGGAGGAATCGTCATCGCCCTAAACCGTCTGAATCGAATCCTGCGGCTCGATCCCACTGATCGAATCGCCGTGGTGGAGCCCGGTGTGGTGAACACGCAGGTCACAGTCGCCGCGCAGCCATTCGGCCTGCACTACGCGCCGGACCCGTCGTCGCAAACGATCTGCACAATCGGCGGGAATGTGGCTTTTAACAGCGGCGGAGCCCATTGTCTGAAGTACGGCATGACAAGCAATCACGTGCTCGGGCTGAAGGCCGTGCTTGCTTCCGGCGAAGTCGTGGAATTCGGAGGGGAAAGCCGCGAATCCGTCGGACCGGATTTGACGGGACTCTTCGTCGGCAGCGAGGGGCTGTTTGGAGTCGCGCTGGAGATCACACTGCAACTCCTCCCGCGGGCGGAGACATTTCACACGGTCCTCGCCGGCTATCGCACGCTCGAGGAGGCCGGGAACGCGGTGAGCGCGGTCGTCGCGAGCGGACTGCTTCCCGGTGCGATTGAGATAATGGACGCGCTGGCAATCCAGGCCGCGGAAGCGGCGGTGCACGCAGGGTATCCGAAGGGCTGCGAAGCCGTGCTCATTGTGGAACTCGAAGGTCCGCGCGAGAAGGTTGCCGCCGAGCGTATCGAACTCGATGCGCTTCTCGCGACAAGCGGAGCCGTGGAGATCCGGGTGGCCGCAGATTCCGCCGAGCGGATGAAGATTTGGAAGGGCCGGAAATCGGCGTTCAGCGCCGTTGGCAGACTGTCGCCGGATTTCATCGTGCAGGATGGCGTCGTCCCGCGCCGGCGACTCGGAGAGGCTCTGCGACGCATCGGCGAAATGTCCCGCGAGTCGGGAATCCGCGTCGCGAATGTTTTCCACGCAGGTGACGGCAATCTGCCTCCGCTGATTCTTTACGACGGACGCGAGGCTGGCGCATTGGAGCGGGCAGAAACGCTAGCCGGGCGAATATTGAAAATGTGTGTGGAGATGGGAGGCTCACTAACCGGCGAACACGGCATTGGCGTCGAAAAGCGCGACTACATGCCCGAGATGTTTTCCGCGGTGGAGCTGGATTTAATGAAACGCATCCGCTCCGCCTTTGACCCGCTCGGAATCGCAAACCCCGGCAAGATGTTTCCGTGCGCGGACGCACCGGCACTTTCGCAACACGGCCTGCACCCGCTCGAAAAGGCCGGCCTCATTTCACGCGAATGATTCCCGCACCGGCAAATATCGAAGAACTCGCGGAAATCATCCGCTCTTCTGAAAAGGTCCTCGCAGTCGGGGCGCGCACAAAGCCGGCGCTATCGACCACGGACTCCAGCGTGCAACTCGTCTCCACACGGAATCTGACCGGCATCGTCGAATACGATCCTGCTGAATTCACGTTCACCGCGAAGGCCGGGACCCCGCTGCGCGAAATCGTACGGATTCTCGAGGAACGCGGACAGTATCTCCCATTTGACCCGCCGCTCGTGGAGAGCGGTGCCACCATCGGCGGCACCGTGGCAGCAGGTCTCAGCGGACCGGGAAGATTTCGATACGGCGGCATCCGCGATTTCATCCTCGCGGTCGAGTTTCTCGATGGGAACGGCGGGCGCTTCCGGGGCGGCGCCAAGGTGGTGAAGAACGCTGCGGGATTCGACCTTCCAAAGTTCTTCACCGGAAGTTGCGGGCGCGTCGGGGTGCTGACCGAAGTCACGTTCAAAGTGTTTCCCCGCCCGCCCGCGACACGCTCTTTCCGCATCCCATGCGCAACACCTGCCGAGGCCGTGGAATTAATCGCGACTGTCGCGCGAAGCCGCCGCGAGTTCGACGCTATCGACTACCAGTCGGAAAGCGGTGAGGTCTTCTCGCGCATGCGGGGCCCAGCGGATGCGCTTGATGCACTCGCGGCGGATTTGCGCCACGAGTTTCCACGCGCCGAATCAATCGGCGATGCAATTTGGGACGATATCACGGAATTGCGCTTCGCTACCGGTTCGGAATGGCTGGAGAAGCGCCCGCTCACGCTCGGCACGATGGCCGGTTTCGTCGGTGAGTGCGCCCGAGCCGAAATCAAATGCCACGTCTCAGGCGGCGGCAGTTTCGTCTGGATGCATGGCGGCAACCTCACGCACGCTCGCCATCCATTAACGTCCGGCACAGGCTGCATTATTCGAAACTGCGCACGGCAGCCGACCACCGCATACTCCGGTTCCGTTTTCGATTCACGATTACGGGATGCTTTCGACCCGGCACGGCGTTTCCGCGGGGTGTAAAAATCACCTCCGACAGAGGAAAGAGATTGCGAAAATGACAGGGAATTGATTGATGAGCACCTCACATCGCCTCCCCTGCAAGCAAACCCGAACCGAATTAAATGTCCGAACTGCTCAACCGCTTTCACTTTCAGGAATCCAGCCTGACCTTTCAGGTCTGGCTCGCCGCGGCGATTATATGGGTCGCGGTCGTTCTGTGTACGATTACCAGCATTCTGGCGCAGCCGTTCAGTCTCCGCCAGCGCCTCATGTGGATATGCATCGTGGCAGGGCTGCCGCTCTTTGGCCTGCTCGCATACCTGCCATTTTCCATCCGCCGCGACGACTTGCCCACGGCCTTTCTGATGCGGGGCCAGAGCAAGCCGCGGGACAAAAAGGGCCGCAAGACCCCGCCGAGCCTCACAATCGAAGGATAGAACCACCTGTTTCCATGATCAAAAAATCCGCATTTACGTTTCTCACCGCACTTACCTGCGCAGCACCAGCCGCAGCTCCGCTAGACTCCTCGACTCCGGACCAACCGAATCCCCCACTCCCCGTCGACGAATCTGGCGCAATCCCGAAGACAGGCTACCAGAACCCGGCGGCGGTCGATAATCCATTCCGGAACCTGTTCCGTGCAACCACCCCCCGATATCACCTCGGCACAAATGACCTCAGGCTCAGTCCCGAAGCGCGGCCGGCCGAATCACTCCGCCTCGATGGCAGCTTCGATCTTCCGGATTTCCGGGGACAGTTTCCGCTCTTGCAGCGCGGCTTTGCACCTGAAAATGCCGACCTGAAAATCGGCCCCGTTTACTTCAAACTCCGCCAGATTTCCGGGGGCGTGCTGTGGTCGGACAACATCCGGCGGGACAACTCACGCCGCGAATCCGAAACAAACGGGTTCCTGAGCATCGGCGCGCAGGTCATCTGGCAAGTCACCGAAGCAGCGCGAATCTCGGCGTCCGGCAATTTTGTGTGGCTGCCTTGGGATGACGAATCGGGGCTCACGGGCTTTGCATTGCGTTCGCCGCTCAGCTTTGGGCTCGCGTCCACGCCGGATGCACGGGTGCAGGCTGCATGGGAGCCGGTGTTTCTCGGCATTCCCTGGGTCATCGCGGACGAGTTTCGCACTGGCGCGGGGCGGTTCACAAACGGCGTTTACGATAATTTTGAGTTGTTCGAAGGTTTCCGTCTAGACGACGAGTCCGGTGACAGCCCGCGGGTATTCGGGTTTCGTGATCGTGAGTTTGATTTCAAGAACTCTCAGCGGAATGACGAGTTCCTGTTTCTCTCGAATGAAATCAGCGCCGCCACGGCCGCGCGCGTCGCAGGCGATTTCAACTTCCGCTTCCGCGCAAGCCACGAGGATTTGTGGTACCCCAATAACGACGACGACCGCGGCCTCCCTTCGGCACGGAACACCGTTTCCGCAAGCCTCGAGTCTTACAGGGAGAGTCTCCGCTTTAAGCCCTATATCAGCTACCGCCTCAGCGAACAGAACGATCCCGATCGCCTTTTCCACTACGGTCGCGTCGGCGTCCGCGGACCTGTAACCGACCTCATCCGTTTCAACGGAAACGTCGGTTACTCCATCGAGGACCGGACGAACAACGAAAACCTGCTCTGGCTCGCTCGCCTCGACCATACCGTCAACCCCCGAACCAACCACTCCATCGAGTGGTCCCGCAACGTGTTCGAGCTTTCGGACGAAGTTAGCCAGCATGTGCTCTATCAGTTCAACCACGTTCTCGGCCCGGGCCTGAACACAGATCTCTATGCCGGCTACTATTGGGTGGAGGAATTGACCAACTCCGTGCCGGACCGCGAGGATCTGCGCACCGGTGCCCGCGTCACGTGGCGCGTAAGCCCGCGAACAACCGTGCGACTCTGGGGCCAATACTCCGAAATCACCAACAGCACCGACACCATCCACACACAAACATGGCGGGGACGTTTCGAACTCTCACATCGCCTCTACGACCAGGTAAATACCCGTCTCATCTATCAGCACACCAATCTAGACTCTCAGGGCCGGACGCCGTCCTACGATGAAAACCTCCTCTACTTCACAATGTCCTACTTTTTCGAGTAAAGCAGGATGATCAAAAAATCTGCGTCAATCGGATTGACGCATAACAGATATTTCCCTATACCCGACGCCGCGAGGCACCACTCAAATCACCTATCTTAACGCTGAATCATGCTAAATCTTCTCAAAACCAATCGGATCCTGTCATCGGTCTTTGCTGCCCTCCTACTTGCTCACGCAAACCTTGTGATCGCTCAGAACGAACAAAAGGCCCCGGTTGCCGCTGAGGTTGCCGCTGCCGCAGCTGATCCCGGAAAGCCGGTTAACTTTCGCGCCCCAAACGCGACGCTCAAAAGTTCTGATTCAGGACTTGAAGCCGAAGGCACACCAATCGCCGGGGGCTCCGACCTCGAATCCCTCATCGACCGTCGCGACAGCCTAGAGGCAGAAATCCGATACAGCCAGAATCGCATTGAGGCCGACCGGAAGCGTGCACAGGTTCACCAAAGCCTCAATCAAGCTGAGGAAGCCGAACGGCTGCTCACCCAGATTCGGGACGCCGAGGGCCGCATTCGTGCGAACCGCGCCCAGCTCGCGCAAATCGAAGACGAGGTCAACCGCCTCCAATCCAATACATCCGAACGCGGTCAAGGACTGACAATGGGCGAAGAAGTCATCCTCCCTGGAGAAAACCTCGAAGTAATCGTCAATGAAGACGCTGGCTTCAACAACCGCTATGTGGTCCGCCGCGGTGGGTATATCATCATGCCGGGCATCGGACGGGTGTCGGTCGCCGGAAAAACGGTGACTCAAGCCGAACGCGATATCAGCCACGCACTTCGCCAGACGCAGCTCAAGCGTGCTACGGTTACCGTCGAGCGCTTCCAGGGCGTGTCCGACGAACCGGGCGCTGTGATTTATCTCGCCGGCGAGTTTCGGAATCCGCGGCCCTTCAAGATCCCGGCCGGAACATCACCCACCCTGATTTCTGTAATGCTCAGTTCGGGCGGATGGACCGATCGTGCAGACCTCACCCGAGTGAAGATCATGCGCGTCGCCCGAAACAAACCCGTTGCTGACGAAGTCAACGTGAAGCGAATTCTTGATGGGAACATCGGAGCAGGCGGACTTGGGGCGGACATCACGCTGACGGAAGGCGACGTAATCGTACTTCCCTCGGGCTCTCTGAATCTTGTCTATGTGACGGGCCGCGTCAAACGCCCGGGTAGTTACCGCATCACCGAAGGTGAAAAACTCACAGTCTACGGTGCTGTCCTCCAAAGCGGTGGATTCGATCATTTCGCAAGCCTCTCGCGGATTCACATTCTCCGTGCGATGCCGGATGGAACAAAGGCAAAAATCCCTGTCGATATCAAGGAAGTGCAGCGGGGCCGGAAACCGGACGTCATTCTACAAGCCAACGACATCGTTGTGGTACCCGAGAAATGGTTCAGCTGGTAAACGGGCAAACGGATAGTCGCCGTTCCCGCCGGCACAATTCGTAATCTGTAATTTTCGCCCAACCTGAGCGAATAAACCGGGATGCTTCCAGGACTAAAAAAACGCGTCGTCAACCTACATGATGTAATCATGTATGTGGCGATAGCCCGCAAACACGTCCGCCTGATGGCGCTTCTCTTGTGTTTTTGCTGGCTCTCGGCGATCGTATACTATGTCTACTCGAGACCCGTGTACCTCTCACGGGCTCTTGTGAAAACTGACTTGGTGGACCGCATTAAATCCGCCGAGTCTGCATTTCAAGAGCGCAGCCGAGTCGGCGGCGTCGCGAATGAAATGACACTCCCCCACATTCTTGAACGTGCGGCTGCACGACTCGGTGTCAAAGCCAACTCCCGCGATATTCAGGCCCACTACGTAAAGAAAGTCGTGGCGAAAGTGAATTCCGAAGGACACATCGAAATCGAATCGTATCCTTACTCGTTCGACTGGGCGAAGCGCTGGCCGGAGACGTTGGTCCGCGAGTATCTCGACTATCGCCAGCAGCGCCGCAAGGCGGAAATGGAGCAGCGCACCCAGAACCACTATGCCGAGCGCAAACAACTCCTTGAATTGATCGAGGAAGACCGCAAAAAAATTGCAGCAACACAGGTCGAGAATTCCCTATCAAAAGCAATAATCGACTATCAGGTACTTGCGAATACCCCGCGCGATATCGGAGATACCCGCCGCCGAATCGATATGATTGAACGGGCGAGAATCCAACTCACCAGTCCGGATTTGGACACGATTGGCCGCCTCTCGCTGATTTCCGCCGTAACCGACGATCTAGCGATTGGAAGTGTGGTCCCGCTCTCAAGTGCCCCCCCTGCCCCCCTGCCTCCAATAGAAGTTAAACCAACAATCACGCTCAACCAGACAGCCCCGGCTGAAAATGCGCCGGCAGGCGACAACCCCTCACCATCTACGGCAAACCCAATTGCCGTTGTAACACCGCAAATCGCTTCCGAGACGGGATGGAAGGAAGTCGTCCGGCAGATCAACATTCTCCAGGCAAAGAAATCCGACCTCCTGAATGACTACCAACCGGGACATCGCTTCGTAACAGCGGTTCAGGAGCAACTCGATACGCTCAACACACGTCTCGAAGGAGAGTTGGTGACTGCCCTTGCACACCTGAACGCAAATCACAAGCAACTCGTTCAGCGTCTTGCTGACCTTCAGAAAAAGTTACCCGAACTCGAAAAAGCCGAGCACGAACTGAAAAAAGCGCGTGACGAGCAGGGCCTCGCTGGATCAGGGTTGAACCGCTGGATCCTCCTCGTTCAACAGAGTGACAAGAACTTTGATGACGACCAATTCGCATTTGATCGGGACCGGATCAAAATCAACTTCGCGGGCCTAACCCAACTCAACGAGAACCCAGTCTCACCAAACCGGATGTCGCTCCTTCTCTACGCGACCATCTTTGGTTTAATGCTCGCAATCGGCGTTCCCTTCCTAATCGAGTATCTCGACCACACGTTGTCGAATCTTGAAGACGTCGAAGCAACCTTTCAATTGCGCGGTCTTGGCATCATCCCGAAAGTCGGGGCCAACGACGATCGGACTTCGTTGATGGACAAGGATTCATCGAAGGAGAACAACCTTCTGGAAAACTTCCGCGTCATCCGTACGAACCTCCTCAGCATGGGCTCGGTAATGAAACCGCCGCATGTCGTGATCGTCACAAGCGCCATGCCGAAGGAAGGGAAAACATTCGTTTCCACAAACCTCGCACTTTCGTTCGCGCAAACCGGTGCCAAAACGCTAATCATCGACACTGACCTTCGCCGCGGTCGTCTCCACCGGCTTTTCGGATACCGGAAGCAGCCGGGTCTGAGCGGAGTGCTGCTCGATCAGATTACTCTCGACGAAGCAATCCGCCCAACGCCAAACGAGAACCTCTTCATGCTTTCGGCAGGCCAGCATCTGGAAACCGGCACGGAATTGCTCGGCTCGAAGAAGTTCATCGAAATCCTTGATACGCTCAGGAAGAAATTCGACCGGATAGTCATGGACACACCACCGGTCCTCGGACTCTCTGAAACCTCGGTGCTTCAAAACCACGTCGACGGCGTTCTGTTCGTTATTTGGAGTGGCCAAACTCCAATCAAGAGCGTCAAGGCAGCCATCGAAATCCTCCAAGCCAATGGAGCAAGTTTCTACGGCTTCGTGCTCAACCGCCTCGATCTGAGTGCGACGGCCAATTATTACCAATACTACTACTACTCGCACGACTACTATTACCACTATACCCCGCGGGCACTGGAGAACTCTTAGTCGCGGAATATGGATGGTCGAAGCGCGGGCAGTTCAGCGGAGCCGGCGGGCCCCGGAGTCTCGGTAGTCATACCTGCCTACAATTACGCAAGGTATCTCACGGATGCGGTTGGCTCGGCACTTCGTCAGACGTGGCCCCGATTGGAAGTCATCGTCGTGGACGACGGCTCAACAGATGAAACACCGGCGGTTCTAGCAACGTTTCAGGACCCTCGCCTCCGTGTAATCCGTCAGGAGAATGCAGGACTATCCGCGGCGCGAAACACGGGAATCCGGGAAGCGCGCCACGACCTGATTGCCTTTCTCGATGCCGATGACCGGTGGACGCCGGAATTTCTCACCACAGTCGCGGGCCATCTCGCGACACTGCCGGAAGATTTTGTAATGGCGGCTAGTGGATTCCAGCGAATGACTCACGACGGCCGACTTGTCGAACAACCGCGCCGAATTGTGGCGCCGTCGTCTGTAATCACCGCGCGCGATTTCGTCCTCCGCAATCGCGTGTTTCCATCCGCGGTAGTGGCCAGAAAATCAGCGTTTGAACGGTGCGGTGACTTCGACACTACGCTCAGGAGTTCGGAGGATCGCGACATGTGGATACGAATTACCGCGGGGCATCGCGCTTCTTACCTAGACCGACCTCTCGTCCACATCCGCCGTCACGGTGAAAACATGAGCAAGCACGCATTGCGGATGAGGCACAACACCGCCCGGACCCTCGTTAAGGCATGGCGCTCCGGCACGGTCAACCGGGCGAACCTTTTCTACTGGGCGCGCGTACGCTCGGTCTTCGAATACTCCAGTGCCTGGACACATTTCAGCGCAGGAATGCGCGGCGCTGCGCTGCGCTATATCGCCGCATCATTCCTGCTGTGCCCATTTTTTCTGAACCCAGCGTCGATCAGTGAACGCCCGCTATTCCGCCTGCGGGCGCTAAGGCATTTCCTTTTCTCAAAGGCGGCCACACCGCAGCTCACTCCCGTCGCGGCTATAAAGTGAGCATGCGGATCCTTCACCTCGTCAACTCGCTGGATCCGGGCGGAATGGAAAACGGTGTATGCAACATCGCGGCAGGCCTTGAGGCACGCGGAATGGAGACACACGTCGCATGCCTCGAACGCACCGGTGCTTTTTCCGCCCGGGTACCGGGTGCAAACCGCATTCACGTGCTGCACAAAGCCGGAGGATTCAGCCTGCGCGCGTCTTGGAACCTCGCCCGCCTTTTACGAAAACTCCGACCCGCAGTGCTTCACACACACAACCTCGGTCCTCTGATCTACGCCAGCGTGGCGACCGTCGGTGGAAGGACTGCGAGGATTCTCCACGGCGAGCACTCACAGCTTGCGCCGTGGGAACTGGAACCGCGCCGTATCCGCCAGCGGCAGCGCCTCTATCGCGCATGCCGCGAAATCCACACCGTCTCGCGCGAACAGGTCGCCGAACTCGGGAGTCTCGGCTTTCCAGAGTCCAAAATCTTCGCGATCCCAAACGGCGTTGACACCGCGCGTTTCTCTCCCGGTTCTCAGGAAAAGGCGGCACTCGCTCTTGATATTCCCGGCAGCGCACCTGTGATCGGACTAGTGGGACGGTTCGGTCCCTTCAAACGGCACGATGCTTTGATAGCTGCCCTTCCGGCAATCCGGACTGCTTTTCGCGACGCGCGGCTCCTGCTGGTCGGTGGCGGTGGCAGCGAAGAAAAACGTATTCGCGAACTCGCAGCGGGGAACCCGGGCATCTGCATCACGGGATTCCGGAGCGACCCGGAATCGTGCTATCGTGCGATGGATTTGCTCGTCGTCCCGTCGATTAATGAAGGGATGTCCAACGCCGTTCTCGAAGCGATGGCATGTGGAATCGCGGTGCTTGCCAACACAGGCTGCGGGCACGAGGAAATCATCATACCCGGGGAAAACGGCCACATTGCCCCTCTCGCCAATCCGGAAGATATCGCGCACCACATTATCGAGATGTTGAACGATCGGGAGCGTCTCTCCATCTTGGGCGAAAATGCACGGAAGACCGTGCAGAACCGCTTCTCAATCGAAACGATGCTCAACGCCTACGAGCAAACTTACCGCCGAATCGCCGCCTGAGACATGGACTTCACCTGCATCGTCCTCTTTCTCGCGATCTATTATTTGAAGCCACAGGAGTGGACGAGCATCTTCGCGCACATCCGCTTCGTGCAGTTGACCATGATTGCAGCGCTCGGGACGCTCGTTTTCCGCGAGCGCAGCTTGAAAGCGCGCGACTTTTTCCGAACGCCCCACGACTGGGCGATGCTGTTCTTCTTTCTCTGGATTTGCATCACCTACCACGAAGGCCCCGTTGCCGGATTCCGCGAGTTTCTAAACCGCATCACGTTCTACGTGGTGATTGTACAGACACTCACGAACTGGAACCGCATCTCGCGGTTTCTCGGGTGGTGGACATTTTTCGTTTGGCTCACGGCATTTCTCGCCATCGCCGGCGAGTACTTTTGGGATCCACTCGAAAGCCGCCTGCTCACCCACGGTATCATGAAGGACCGCCTCGTCCTCAACTTATCGATGGTGAACAACCCGAACGCCCTCGGTCACACCATCGCTCCGGTCATCGCGATGCTTTACTTTTTCTGCATTTGGAAACGGCCGATTTTCATGAAGCAAATCGGGTTGCTGACATACGGATTTCCCATCGCCGCAGTGTATCTGACTTATTCAAAAGGAGCATACCTCGCCTGCGCTGCGGTCATTCTCGCCACGCTCACATTTGGTCGCCCGAAATGGGTACAGATCTTCATCGTCAGCATCGCCATCAGTTCCGGAATCGGGGCGGTCTACGCCCTCCCGCGAATGAACGAGCTTCAAAAAACCAAGACCGATGAAGCGATTCAGGGGCGCATTCGTGCATTCACCTACGGCCACCAGTATTATAACCTGTATCCGATGGGCATCGGCATGGGACAGTTCGTTCCGCGGGTGATGCACGATCATAAGTACTTCAAGGCGTCGCATTCCACATACGTCCAGACCGGCTCGGAACTGGGAAAAACCGGGATGTTTTTCTTTCTGCTGATTCTTTGGTGCAACCTTCGCACCCTCATGTTTGCAAAAACATACACGGTGGAACAGGAGCGAATACGACGATTACTTTTCGTCCTCGTTGCGTCGTACATGATTTCCGGCTGGATGGTGGACTTCGCCTACCGGGCCACGTTTTTCATGTTCGCCGCCGCAGTGGCAGCGTTTCACCGGCACCTGCATCTTCACCACCAGATGCAGAAGGAGCTGGCAGATGACGCCAAACCTGTCTTCAAGCCTTGGATGAAGGATGCCCCTGCTTCCCTCCCTGCGCCCGCTGCGGGAGTGTTCGCCAGCGAGGGCGGCCAGACTGCGATGGTGGCCGTCCTACCGACCGTCGCCGCACCGAAAGCCGATCCACGGCGTCCGTGGCTGCGCAAGCACGAAACCACGACCGAGGAGAAGCCTGAGGAACCCGCGTCTCCTCCGTGGAATAAAATCGGCGTAATAGACATTATTGTAGTCACCGCCCTCATGAAGGTTGTGGACGTGATGTGGGTTTACGCGATCAACCACTTCTGACCGGTGGATAATCCTGCAGCCGTCGTCTTTTGGATGTCCACAATCCTGATCGTTTTCACTTACGCGGGATATCCGCTTCTTATCACACTACTGTCAGCGGCCCGCAAACCGCCAGAGCCGGTCGATGAGGAAACACCCGTCTGCGTTATTGTAGTTGCGCACAACGAACAAACGCGCATCGCCGCCCGGGTTCGCAATCTCCTCGCCAGTGAATACCCGCCTCACCTTCTGCGTGTCCTCGTGGTTTCGGATGGTTCCACCGACGGGACCGCAGCTTGCATACGCGAACTCCACGAACCGCGCGCAACAGTGCTCGAACGGACCGTGCGAATGGGAAAAGCCGCAGGCCTCAATGCAGGAATCGCCGCAGTTTCGGAACCGGTGATTGTTTTCACCGATGCACGGCAGACATTCGCGCCCGATACAATCCGCCGCCTCGTGTCCCGCATCGGAAATCCCGCCGTAGGGGCGGTCTCGGGAGAACTCACCATCGAGAGCGCCGCAGACGGAACCGGACGCGGAGTGGACGCATACTGGAAACTCGAACGCTTCATCCGCGCCCGTGAATCGCTTCTGGATTCATGCATCGGATGTACCGGGGCGGTTTATGCAATTCGCCGCGAACTCTTCACTCCACTCCCTGAGGACACCGTGCTGGATGACGTGATCATCCCCATGCGAATCGCGCTCGCAGGAAAGCGCGTAATCCACGACTCCGGCGCACTCGCCTACGATCCGCAGCAACTCGAACCGGCAGCGGAAAGCCGCCGGAAACGACGGACGCTGGCGGGAAATTTTCAGATGCTTTTCCGCTATCCACGCTGGCTCATCCCGTGGAAAAACAGACTTTGGTGGCAGCTCATCGCGCACAAGTACCTGAGACTGCTCGGCCCCGCTCTTCTACTTGCCGCACTCGGCTCAAGCCTGCTGCTCTGCAACAATTCCATTTACCGCACCGCTTTACTTTTTCAGGCGGCATTCTATCTACTCGCCGCGCTCGGAATGCTCCTGCCCATCCGCTCCAAAATCGTGACTCTGCCCGCCGGCTTCGTTTTCCTAAACGCAGCCGTTGTCAGCGCTTTCTGGCATTACCTCGTCACGCCGAATCCCGCCCGCTGGCAAACAAAACGATAGATGCTGTTTAACTCGATCGATTTCGTCGTTTTCCTCGTCATCGTTCTGGCACTTGTCAGGATCGGAGGCCCCCGCCTGCGAAACTGGCTGCTGCTGGTCGCGAGCATCATCTTCTACGGCTGGTGGAACCCGGCCTATCTGGCGCTGCTCGGTGCAAACTGCGCCGTCGCCTACTACGGCGGCATCGGCATTTCCAACGCATCCGACCCTCGGCAGCGGAGGCGCATCTGCACCTTCTGCGTCACCATTTCCGTCCTGCTCCTCTCATACTTCAAATATCGCGGCTTCTTTCTCGACAATATTCACGCCGTACTCGCGTCGCTCGGCTGGGAAAAGGCCACAGGCACCTACAGCATCGTACTTCCGGTGGGGATATCGTTCTACACGTTTCAAGCGATCGCATACGTGGTGGACGTCCACCGAGGCACCACCAGAGCCTGCACCAATGTCCGCGATTTTCTGCTATTCAAGACGTTCTTCCCACAACTCGTGGCCGGCCCCATCGAGCGCGCAAACAATCTTCTTCCGCAGATTCAGAATCCGCGCGCCGTCACGAACTCCGACATCTTAGAGGGCCTGTATCTCATACTTTGGGGTTTCTGCAAAAAGGTCGTCATCGCCGACAATCTTGCGCTCAAGATCGCCCCGATTTATTCACGCGGGGAATTCACGACCGGCGACGTCATCATCGGCGCCATCGGCTTTACCTTTCAGGCTTACGGAGACTTCAGCGGCTACACGGACATCGCGCGCGGCGTGGCGCGCTGGTTTGGAGTGAATCTGATGCAGAATTTCAACTTCCCGTACTTCGCCACGAGTCCGCAGGACTTCTGGCGGAGGTGGCACATCAGTCTCGGCTCATGGCTTCGGGAATATCTCTACATTCCGCTCGGTGGAAATCGAAAGGGCCCGTTCCGCACTTGGCTGAACCTCATCATCACGATGCTCATCGGCGGGCTCTGGCACGGGCCGACATGGCCCTACGTGATTTGGGGCGCGTATCAGGGCCTCATACTTTCCCTGCACCGCACATGGGTCGCATGGCGCGGTGAGAGCCGCCACTCGCACGTTTCGCGCCTCATGTGCATCGGCGGGAATTTCCTGCTCACCATCTACGGAATGCTCATCTTCCGTCTCGCGTCGTGGGACCAAATCGTAAACGCCACAGGTGCCATAGCACAGCTTCAGTTCGCGCCGGATTTCGCAGGAAAGCTCCTGCGCATGCTCCCTTACATCCTTCTCATTCTCATCGTCGAAACACCGATGTTTGCGACGCGCAACCCATGGTTCTGGGTCCGGCGCAGACCAGTCTTTGTCGCGGCTGTTTTCCTCGCGCTTTTCTACTTAATCCTCATCCTTGGAGTCACCGGTGGAGACCAATTCATCTACTTCGCATTCTGATACCGTGCCCGAACCCCGGCTCACGGCGCTCTGGCTGTTCGTCATCGGCGTTCTCGTCATCGAGACGCTGCTGCGGATCATGCCCGAGGGATTCATGACGCGCACCGTACAACACCGCGCAGAAGAAGTGCGCTATCTGCCGCCGGCGGATATCCAGTTTATGGGAGACAGCGCGACGAGCGGCGTTCGTGTGGCGCTCATCGAGCGGTTCATCGGCGACGGCACGCAGGTGAGTAATTACGCGCTTCCCGGCACCTCGCCGTTGTTCAACTATTTCGTTCTCCAGCGCCAGATCGCTGCCGGAAAAGCGCCGAAATTGATCGTGCTTGCGCCGCATCCCTTCACTTGGGGAGATCCGTTTCTCGACCGCTTTATGGCGCGCTTTGCAACACCCGCCGAGAGTGCCCGCTTTTTGCGTGATGGCGTGAAGTTCAGCGACTGGTTTTACGGAACGCTCTGCCGCCTCAGTTACACCCTGCGCTACCGGGAGGAACTATACAAATTCATCACAGTCGGCGACACGTTGTTCTTCCAGAATTTGGAAATCCCCGTCTCGTCGGTGCAGAACACGCGAGCAAAAGTCTCCATGCACGAGCAGCGCCCTCCCGAACCCACGGAGTCTCAATTAAGCAAAACCAACGTCCCTCCGTTGCTTCGCTCGCCAATCGTGATTCATCCCTACAACCGGATGTACCTCGACAAGTTCTGCGCCCTTGCCGCCGCGAACAACATCAAGATTCTGTGGATCACCCTTCCCTTGCCGGAAATGCTGCGACGCGATTTCCCGAATCCCGGACGGCTCGCGACCTATCAGGGCTTTGTCGAGGAAATGAAGGGGCGGCATCCCAATCTTTTCACAGTGAGCGCCGGAATCAACGAATTGCCCGACCGATATTACACGGACCCGTGGCACATGAATCCGTACGGCGCATGGGTGTTCTCGCAGTCCGTCGGCGAACAACTCGGCGACTGGCTTCGCGAACATCCGGCCAAGTAGTCGAATTTTTCACCAACTCGCGGTGGAAAGCCGGGACATTTTCGCCACAATGCTCTCATGCAACCGGTCGAACACGAACACTTCGTCAGTTGGAATCAGACGCCCGAGCAAATGGACGCGCTGTGGGAACTGGGTTGGCGTCATTTCGGGCCGATATTCTACCGGTACCGAGAAGCATGGACCACGGAAGGTCTGCGGCACGTCCGTCCGCTTCGAATCGATGTGGAAGAATTTCAGCCGAGCAAAAGTCAGCGGCGGACGCTCCGGAGGAATAGCGATATGGAAGTGCGCGTTCAACCGGTCGCAATCGACGCCGAGCGCGCCCGGCTTTTCGATATTCACAAACTGCGCTTCAAGGACAACATTCCGAATTCGCTTGATGACTTCCTTGGCCCCGCGCCGCAAGTCGGTCCCTGCCAGACTGTCGAGGTTGCCGGCTACCTGGACAACCGGCTGGTCGCCGCCAGTTACCTCGATGTGGGCGTGAAGGGCGTCTCCAGCATCTACGCATTTTTCGACCCTGAGTTCGAGGATCGCCGACTCGGCGTCGCCACGATGCTTTGGGAGCTGATTTTTGCCCGCAGCACGGGAAAAAAATGGCACTATCCGGGCTATTGCTACGTCGAGCCGAGCGGCTACGATTACAAAAAGCGCTTTCAGCCAATGTTTTACTACGACTGGGAAGACTGGGAAAACCGCGCAATCCCCGCTGAAGAAAACTGAAACTTTTTTTGAACGAACGCCCCGTCACCCTGTCGAAAGCTTCTGGTTAATAGTTCAGAGTTAGGGTGGTTAGGGCCGCCGCCGGAATCTTGGGGGAGATTTCCGGCGGCGGTTCGCTTTTTTACCATCGGCGCTCTTGCCGAGTCCTTCGCGGCATGCATCTTCACCACCCTCGCATGCCAGCTTTTTCAATTCCGGACCACAACGCCCGCATTTTCACCCTCCCAAACGGACTCGAAATCCTCGTGCAGAAGGACCACTCCGCGGCAGTCGCCAGCGTACAAGCCTGGGTAAAAACCGGCAGCATCCACGAAGGCCAGCAACTCGGTGCAGGGCTCTCCCATTTCCTCGAACACATGCTCTTCAAGGGCACCCCAAGCCGAGGACCGCAAGAGTTCGCCCGCTCAGTGCAGGACCACGGCGGCTATATCAACGCTTACACGTCGTTTGACCGAACCGTTTACTGGATCGACATTCCGTCAAAAGGAACGTCCGCCGCCATCGACCTGCTCGCCGATGCGTTGACGAATTCCACCCTCCCCGCTGATGAGGTTGTGACCGAACAGGAAGTCATCCGGCGCGAATTCGCGATGGGCTTCGATGACCCCGACGACGTCGCAGGAAAGCAGCTTTTTGCCACGGCATTCTCGGCAAATCCATTGCGCCATCCGGTCATCGGGCACCTCGACGTTTTCAATTCGCTCACGCGCGAAGACCTGCACCGCTACTACAAAGCGCGCTACGCCCCAAACAACATCTTCTTCGTCGTTGTGGGCGCAGTCGATGCAGATGCGATTCACGCGCAACTGGCGTCGTTTTTCAAAGAGCATCCGCGGCGGGCGCTGCCGGATATATTCATCCCAGAGGAACCGAAACAACTCGGTCGGCGCGATATTCACACAGAATTCGAGACCGAACTTTCCCGGCTTGGACTCGCATGGCACGCGCCATCGATAACGCATCCGGACATGCCGGTGCTCGACCTGCTTGCGACGGTTCTTGGCGGAGGTCGCAGTTCGCGCCTCTACCGCCGGCTCCGGGAAGAACTGGCAATCGTTCACAGCGTCTCCGCATGGTGCTACACGCCGGCGAGCGGCGGACTATTCGGTGTCGACGCAGTCCTCGATCCCGGTCGCACCACGGAAGTGGAGCGTGAGATCATCAAGGTCATCCGCGAGATTGCGGATACTGGAGTGCGCGCCGAAGAACTGGAAAAAGGATGCCGCCAGTTCCTCAGCCACCAACTCGGATCCTTCACATCGATGCGCGGGAAGGCATCGAACCTCGGCAGCGACTGGCTTTTCACGCGAAGCGTTCACTTTACCCGCGACTACCTCGCGGCAGCGCAGCGCGTGACTCCCGACGATATTCGCCGCGTCGCGAAGACCTACTTTACCGAGGACAACCTCACAGTTTCCTCCGTGAACCCAAAGGGAACCATCATCGGCACTGCATCATCCGCTCGCGAGACCGGAAGCGCCGAAACGCGGCTGTTCACCCTCTCAAACGGCCTCAGGCTGCTGGTTCGGGAGGATCATCGGCTTCCGCTCGTCTCGCTGGTATCCACGTTCAAAGCCGGCTTGCTCGCGGAGACGCCCGAAAGCAATGGCATCAATCGGCTCGTCGCCCGGACCATCCTCAAAGGGACCGCAACGAGAACCGCTGCCGAGATTGCCGACAGCATCGAATCCGTCGGCGGCTCGATCGGCGCAGACAGTGGAAACAACAGCCTCAGCGTGACCGCCCGCGTGCTCCAATCGGACCTCGCGCTCGGACTCGAACTCATCGCGGACGTGGTGCGAAACTCCACGTTCCCGCAGAGCGCAGTGGATCGTGAAAAGGAAGTGCAACTGGCGGGAATCAAGACCGAGGAAGAAGACATGAGCAGCATCGCACGAAATCTTCTGCGCACCGCACTCTATGGCGACCACCCGCTCGGCCTTCGTCCGCTCGGCTCGCCGGGGAGTATCGCAGCGATCACTCGCGAGCAACTCGCTTCATTCCGGGAATGCCACCTCTGTGCGCGAAACGGTGTGCTCGCGATCTTCGGCGCAGTGAAGGCGGAGGAAGCAGTCGCTCTCGCGGAAAAGTATCTCGGCGGCCTCCATTCCGGCGGACCGGCACTTTCAAATCTCGCACAACCTCAGTTTCCCGCGGCGTCCACCGAGGTCATCGGCCGCAAGCCGAAGACCCAAGCCGTGATGATGATAGGCTTTCCCGGCGCTGACATGTTCAGTCCCGACCGCACCGCTCTGGAGCTGATCGACGAAGCATGCAGCGACCTTGGCTCGCGTTTGTTCAACCGCATTCGTGAGGAAATGGGACTCGCCTATTTCGTGGGCAGCGGCAACACGCCCGGGCTTGTCCGCGGCGCTTTCACATTCTACCTCGGCACCGACCCGGCGAAGGTGGACGAAGTGCGCGCTGCGTTGACGGAGGAAATCGGAAAACTTGCCGACGGCGGACTTGCCGATGATGAACTCGCACGCGCGAAGGAGAAGCTGCTCGGCGCGCAGGATATCCGGAATCAAAGTAATGACGCGCTCGCGTTCGGCTGCGCGCTCGATGAACTCTACGGTCTCGGCTTCAATCACCACATCGCACTCCGCGAGCGCATCGAAGCAGTCACACCCGATGAAATCCGCCGGGTTGCGGCCAAGTATTTCCGTCAACCGGCCGTCACGGCCATCGCGATGCCCTGATGAATGATTTCGCGCAGAGCGGTCTTATTACGACGCTACAGCGGCTGAACGACAGCCACCTCGCATCGCTCGAAACTGCACTGGAAGCCAGTGGTGCTTCGATTGCGCTGGTTCTCCCCTGCCATTCAAACGACCTCGATCGCCCTCCGCTCGCACACATCGTCGAAGAACTGATGCCGGCTCGATTTCTCTCGGAAATCTTCGTAACCATGAACGGACCCGACCGGTCCGCCACGAAGCGGGCTGCCACACTTTTCAACGGATTCCCCTGCCCCGTCCGCGTTCTGTGGAATGAGTCAGACGGCAAAGGCGGCAACGTTGCCGGGGCATTCCAAATCATCCTCGACGAAAGGCGGCACGAAATCATCGCGACCCAGGATTGTGATGTCGCCAGCTTTCGGCGGCACGATCTCGCTCGTTTGTGCATGCCCATCGCAGCGATGGGCTATCAGTTTTCAAAAAGCTACTACTCGCGCGCAACGGACCGGCTCTACGGACGGGTGACGCGGCTTTTTGTCGCGCCACTGCTACAGGCCTGCACACGGGTTCTCGGCCATCACCCGTTGCTCGATTTTCTAGCGAGCTTTCGTTTCCCCCTCGCAGGCGAAGTGGCGATGACCGCGGCGGCGGCGCGTTTGTTGCCCGTCGCCCCGGGATGGGCTCTGGAACTCGCGATGCTGTGCGACGTCTTCCGCACAATCGATCCGCGCGATGTCTGCCAGGTCGATGGTGGTTCCGGCTACGACCACAAACATCAACCCGCATCCACCGCACTCGCCGAGATGGCAGGCCACATAGCCGCGGAGTTGTTCCGGCAGCTTCAAATCGAGGGCCTTCCATCCGGAACCGACGCCCGTAGCGCGATTGCCGACGCTTACCGCAGCGAAGCATCGCACGCTCTACGGCGATCAAAGGCGCTCGCGCAAATCAACGCGCTCGCATACGACGCGCAAAGCGAACAGGACACCGTCGCCGCATTTCACGGTCAACTCTCACGGATGTAGCGTTGCATTCACGCAACGCCGGCGCTACGCAGCACCCCCCCCCCGAGCTTTTCCGTTACCTTGCTTTTCAATAGCTACGAGTTTCTGTTCATTTTTCTGCCCGTGACCCTCGCGATCTTCTTCGCGCTCGGAGCAAAAGGATTAACCCGCGCAGCGACCGCGTGGCTGGCAGTTGCGAGCGTCGCATTTTACGGCTACTGGAATCCTGTTCACGTCCCGCTGATTCTCGCATCCATCGGAATCAATTATCTGCTCGGCGAAAAAATCCGTCAGACACAATCGCGCGCGCTGCTCTGGGCCGGTGTCTGCGGGAATCTTCTGCTTCTCGGCGTCTGTAAATATCGCGGCTTCGTCGTGGAAAACGTGAACCTCCTGCTCGGCACAGACTGGCCGGTTCCGCCACAAGTGCTCCCGCTGGGTGTTTCATTCTTCACCTTCACGCAAATCGCCTTTCTCGTCGATGCGTACCGGCGCTCAACGTCGCACTATCCCGGTGTTCGCTACGGGCTCTTCGTGCTGTTCTTCCCCCACCTCATCGCCGGTCCGATTGTTCATCATAATCAACTTATCCCGCAACTCGGCAACCGTAGTATCTTTCGATTTCAATCCGGCCCGTTCGCTGTCGGGCTGACACTCTTCACCATTGGTTTCGCGAAAAAAGTCATCGTCGCCGACACGCTCTCCGCGTGGGTGCGCCCGATTTTCGATTCCGCCGCAACCGGAACGGTTCCGGGGATGGTCGCCGCCTGGGTCGCCGCGCTCGGCTACACGCTGCAGCTTTATTTCGACTTCAGCGGCTACTCCGACATGGCGCTCGGTCTTGCCCGGATGTTCAACGTGAAGTTTCCGGCAAATTTCAACAGCCCCTACAAGGCGCGCAGCATCATTGATTTCTGGAGGCGCTGGCACATTACGCTGTCGGCATTCCTGCGGGAGTATCTGTACTTCCCGCTCGGCGGTTCGCGCTGCGGAAAAGCGCGGCACTATTTCAACCTCTTCCTTACAATGCTTCTCGGTGGAATCTGGCACGGAGCGGGATGGACTTTCGTGATCTGGGGCGCGTGGCACGGTGCCCTTCTTTGCATCAATCACGTCTGGCGCGGCATCCGCGGAGATCGCAAACCAGGCACACTCGAAAATGTCGCCGCCGGTGCGCTTACATTCGCTTGTGTCATCATCGGATGGGTCTTCTTCCGGGCATCGAGCGTCGACGCAGCGCTGAACCTCCTAAAGGGAATGAGCGGCGGCTTTGTCGCATCGGACTTTTCCGAATACCTCCGGCCCTCCGTGTGGATCGCTGCTCTGCTCGGCATCGTCTGGCTCGCACCGAATTCTCAGGAACTCATGGCCCGCCACGAACCCGCGCTGCACGACGTTCAACCGCGCCGACTGTCGTGGCAGCCGAGCGCGATTTGGGCGCTCGGACTCGCCGCGCTTTTCGCACTGACAGTCCTGCATCTGTCGCGCGTCAGCGAATTCATCTACTTCCAGTTTTGAACCCTTTTCCCCGCTATCTCCGAATCTTCACCGCTCTCGCCGCCGCGCTAATGCTTGGCGTTGCCGCGTTGAACTTTTACGTCGATCCGCTCCAGCACTTCCGCGCGGCCACCTACCCGCCGCTGCTGGTCGAACAAGGCCGCTTCCGACTTCCCGGGCTCGCGCGGCATGCTCCAAAAGAAATCATCATCGCCGGAACGAGTGTTTCCAAAATGCAACGCCCGGCTGATGTTCGCACGGTATTTGGAAAGGAATGCCTGACTCTTGCAATGGACGGGGCCAGTGCGCACGAACAGTATCTCATCGTCCGTCTCGCTCTGCGGACGGGCCGGGTCAGAGAGGTAATCTGGGATATCAATTACGAGTTTCTACGGGGCGACGCGAATTGGGTGAGCGATTTCGACGGTGCCTTTCCCGGGTATCTTTACGATGACAGCCCGATCAATGATGTGCCGAATTATCTCCTCAGCCTCGATACCGCGAAGAACAGCGCAAAAGTGCTCGCCTCAAAGGCAGGGCTGCGAGCGTATCCGATTTTGAAGCCGGACAGTTTTCAGGAATTCCCGAAATCTTTCCAGCCGGGTGCCGATTCGGTTGCGAAGGCGCTTGAGCGACGCAAGGAACGCAGCGCGCGATTCCGGCTCCTTCTACCGCAGTTCACCGACGAGAACCTCGCCCAGAGCTTTCAGCAAAACTACGTGGCGCTCGTCCGAGAATTTCCCGATGTGAGGTTCCGCTTCTTCTTCCCGCCTTTCTCGGAAGCATATTTCCGATTTATCCGGAGCGACGCGCCGGAGCTCATCGCGCCGCTCATCGCCATTCGGAAAACCATTTTCGACTCAGTCGCCGCGCTGCCAAACGCGGAACTCCACGATGTCCAGAGCGACATCGCCATGATTAGCGACCTTTCGCATTACGCCGATCCGATTCATTTCGACCGCGAGTACCACCTGAAAGTGCTCGAGGCCATTCGCTCGGGAAGCCATCGCGCGAGTGCGGAGCGGCTCGATGCCTTCACGGCTTTCCTCAAATCGCGATAACCCGCCCTCTGACGAAAAGCCTGAAACCCGCCCTTGACGCCTAGCAAGTCCTCGACGAGAACTCCGAGCCCCATTCTAGAAACATGAAACTTGTCCCATTTATCGTATCAACAGTCGCCGCCGCGGCAGCGCTGATCACGGGTGTGATGTCGAGTGCCGGTCAGGGCTCGCTCGCATCCATCCAGGCGGAGAACCTTGAGCACCAAAAGAAGCTTCTCGCGCTTCAACGCGAGATGACGAAGCTCGAACAGGAAGCTCAAACCTTGAATCAGGCGATTCAGCTCAAGCAAACCGAAGCGCAGACGCAGCAGCGTGAAATCGAGGCCGGCGCATCCGTTGCGCAAAAATTCGGCCCACCAATTCTTCGCGACATCGGCTACCTCGCCGCGAAGAACAAGAACGAGAAGCTGAAGAACATTCTGGTCCGGCAGAAGCTCGATTCCTTCATCCCGACACCCGAGCAGGTGAAGCAGATCGACGAACAACTTGAAAAAGCAAAAGCACAGCAGGCAGCCGGCGGAGCCGCTCCTGCACCGGCGCCAGCTCCAACCCGCTAAACTACCATGTCCACGGAATACGTATATCCACACGAACAAGACGGCACTCCAGTGAAACAAGAAAATCCATTCATCAGCGTCCATCTGCCGGTCACTTTCCTCGCAGTCGGCCTCGCGCTTTTCTTCTCCGGCGAAAGCAAATCGACGAATCAAAAGATCGCGGAAGCGAATCTCGAAAAGGAAGGCCGCGTTTGGGCTCAGGACAACCTCAAGTGGCGCAAGGAAACCGCCGAGAAACAGCTCAAGGATCTCGGTGATGCCAAGGATCGCCTCGACAAGGCTGTCGAGGAACGCAAGGCGCTTGTCGCCCAATCGGCGTCCACGCAGGCCCAGTTTACGTCCATGATGAAGGAACTCGACGAGCTCTCACGCGGCGGAGACAAGGACGCCACACTCATCATCAGCAGTTACGGCATCAAGGTGAATGACAACGCGGCAGCAACGCCTGCGGCACCTGCCGAGAAGAAGGACGAAAAGCCGGCTGAAAAGGCTCCCGAAGGCGAAAAGCCGAAATAGCCCGACAGACAAACGAATTCAGAAACCGGCTTGGATATTTCCGTCCAAGCCGGTTTTCTTTTACACCCAATGACGGACCTTGAACCAATCGCACGAAGTATCGTGAGCCGCCTGCGTGACGCGGGCTTTACGGCTCTGTACGCCGGCGGCTGCGTCCGGGACATGCTGCTCGCGCGGATTCCGATGGATTACGACGTGGCGACCGACGCGCGACCCGAACAGGTGCAGGCGCTTTTCCCGCATACGTATGCCGTCGGCGCACATTTCGGCGTGGTCGTGGTTCATGAACGCGGTGAGGATTTTGAAGTCGCGACGTTTCGCAGCGACGGCGCCTATGTCGATGGGCGCCGGCCCACCGGAGTCGTTTTCAGTTCGCCGCAGATGGATGCCGAGCGACGCGATTTCACGATCAACGGGCTCTTCCTCGACCCGTTCGCGGAGGGACCGGCGGCAGTGATCGACTATGTGGAGGGCCGCCGGGACCTCGATGCAAAGGTCATCCGCGCAATTGGGGATCCAGTCGCCCGCTTTCGCGAGGACAAGTTGCGTTTGCTGCGCGCCGTACGATTCGGCGCGAGTCTTGGCTTCGAAATCGACCCCGCGACATGGCTGGCTGTCCGTCAACATGCATCCGACATTAAGGAAGTCAGCGCGGAGCGCATCCGCGAGGAACTCGTCCGTATATTTACCTCGCCCACTCGGCTTCGCGGTTTCGACCTGCTTGTGGAAAGCGGCCTGATGGCCGAAATCCTGCCTGAAATTACGGCGCTCAAAGGATGCGAACAGCCTCCCCAGTTTCATCCCGAAGGCGACGTCTTCGTCCACACACGTGCAATGCTCGGCCTGCTGCCGGACAAACCGTTGAGCCTGCCGCTCGTATTCGGCGTACTGTTTCACGACATCGGCAAACCCGGCACGCAGACAGTGGACGAAACGGGACGCATTCGATTCAACGGACACGACAAACTCGGGGCGCAGATGACCGCGGCGATTCTGGAGCGCCTTCGTTTCAGCAATGCGGACTCGGAGGCCATTATCAGTGCCGTCGCGAACCACATGGTTTTCAAGGACGTGAAAGGGATGCGCATCGCGAAGCTCAAACGCTTCATGGCGCGCCCCGGCTTCGACGATGAACTCGAGCTGCACCGCGTTGATTGCATGAGTTCAAACGGCATGCTGGACAATTACGATTTCCTGCGGGAACGCATCGAGTCATTCGCGAATGAACCGCTGGTGCCACCGCCGCTCATTTCGGGCAACGACCTCAAAGCACTCGGCATGAAGCCGGGACCGCACTTCAAGGAGGTCCTCGAATCCGTCGCGAACCTCCAACTCGACGGCGTAATCGGCACAAAGGAGGAGGCGCTCGAATGGGTCCAAAAGAACCGATAAGACATGACCTGCCCGAATTGCTTGCGCCGGCGGGCGGATGGGAGTGCCTGCGCTCGGCAATCGCGAACGGAGCCGACGCCGTTTACTTCGGCCTGCCGCGCTTCAACGCGAGACTCCGCGCGGATAACTTTCGCGATGATGAACTCTGCGAAGTCGTGCGCTTTTGCCATCGGCACGGCGTCAAAGCTTACGTTGCATTCAATACGCTCGTTTTCACCGGGGAGCTCGATTCGGCGGAGCAGATGCTGCGCGATTGCAGCCGGGCCGGCGTTGACGCCCTCATCGTGCAGGATTTGGGACTCGTGAAACTGGCCCGGGCAATCGTGCCCGATCTGCCGATTCACGCGAGCACCCAAATGACCATCACGTCGCCGGAAGGCGTCGCATTCGCGAAGGAGCTGGGAATCGTTCGCGCGGTGCTCGCCCGCGAATTGAGCCTGCGCGAGTTGGAGAAGTTTGACTCGGCGCTGCCGCTCGAAACCTTCGTCCACGGCGCGCTCTGCGTGGCGTATAGCGGGCAGTGTCTCACGAGCGAAAGTCTCGGCCAGCGAAGCGCAAATCGCGGCGAATGCGCGCAGGCTTGCCGAATGCCGTACGAACTGATCGTGGATGGAGCAGTTCGCGACCTTGGCGACCGGCGCTATCTGCTTTCACCGCAGGACCTCGCCGCCGTCGCGGAGATTCCGGCGCTCCTTGAACGAGGCGTGACGAGTTTCAAAATCGAAGGCCGGCTGAAATCCCCCGAATACGTCGCTGCCGTCTGCCAGGTGTATCGCAAGGCGCTCGACGCCGCGCTTGAGCACCGCGAACACACAATCTCCGCCGCGGATCGCTATCAGATGGAGATGACGTTCTCTCGCGGCTTGTTCAGCGGATGGATGCATGGCGTCGATCACCAGACACTCGTGCCCGCACGGTCCGGAAAAAAGCGCGGCCCATTCGCCGGACGCATCATTTCCGTAGGGCGCGATCACATCGAACTCGCCAGTGAGCTCGATCTGAAACCCGGCGACGGTGTGGTCTTCGATACCGGTGGCGACACCAATGCCGAGCAGGGCGGCCGTATTTACCAAATCAAAGGCGCGCGCCTTTACTTCGAGCACGGCAGGATTGATTTCACCAAACTCCGTCCCGGCAATCGCGTGTGGAAGACTGATGACCCCGCGCTAAACAAACGACTCCAGCAAAGCTACGCCGGAACAATTCCCGTCCGCCGGCGTCAGCCGATTGCTATCGTTGTTCGCGGCCGTGCGGGAGACGGCCTCACGCTCGAGAGCAATGGCATCTGCGTGAACTCCAGCATCCCGCTCCAGACAGCACGCACCGCTCCACTCACCGCGGAACGACTGCGCGAGCATCTCGGTCGTTTCGGCGACCATCCTTACGAACTCGGCGACGTGCAGCTCGCAGTCGAAGGCGATGTGATTCTGCCCATCGGCGAACTCAATCGGATGCGCCGGGAACTCGCCTTCGCGCTCGACGCAGCGATGGAGTTCAAGCGCATAGAGAACGCAGAACACTGGCACGATCTTTTGCCCGCGCGGCAGGATGATTCAGCGACGCAGCATGTTTCGCTAAGCGTCCTCATCCGCTCGGATGAGCAACTTACCGCGGCGCTCAACGCCCGCATTCCGATCATTTACGCGGATTTCGAAGACATCCGCCGCTACAAGGACGCCGTCGCGAAAGTCCGCCAGCACGGCACGGAATCGGCAATCTTCCTCGCGACACCGCGGATTCAGAAAGCCGGCGAGCAGGGCTTTTTCAAACTGATCGAATCGGCCGCACCGGACGGCGTGCTCGTTCGCAACCTTGGCGCGATCGACTACTTCACCGCATCGCCGCTTCGGCGAATCGCGGACTTCTCGCTGAATATCGCCAATCCGCTGACAGCCGCGCACTTCGCCAGCAAATGCTTCGAGCGGCTGACGATCTCCTATGATCTGAACATCGAGCAAACCCTCGCGCTGCTGAACGGAGCCACTCCGGAGCTGTTTGAACTCACGCTTCATCAGCACATGCCGATGTTTCACATGGAGCACTGCGTGTTCGCTGCATTCATGAGCAAAGGCTCGTCATTCCTCGATTGCGGGCGGCCTTGCGAAAAACACCGCGTGCATCTGCGCGACCGCGTGGGCATGAAACACCCGCTCCGCGCCGATGTCGGCTGTCGCAATACGCTGTTCAACGCAGTCGCGCAGACGGGCGCTGGGTTCTTCACCGAATTGACTGCGGCGGGCCTGCGCAGTTTCCGCATCGAGTTGCTTGAGGAGGACGAAGCCGAAACGACGAAAACCATTCTCGCCTATCAGGCACTCGCGCGCGGCGAACGCGATGGCAGCGCGCTCTGGCAGGAACTGCACGCCCGGAGCCAGCTCGGCGTCACGCACGGCACGCTCGCGGAAAAGCAGACCGTTTCGGAGGACGCCGCTCTGTCGCGGCGCTGAGTTCATCCGATGCTGGACTGGCTCACATACACCGTCCTCGCGTTCGCCGGCGCCGCCGCGGGGTTCATCGACGCCATTGCGGGCGGTGGCGGATTAATCTCGGTGCCTGCACTGCTCTGGGCGGGCCTTCCCGTGCCGGTGGCGCTAGGGACCAACAAACTCCAGTCATCGTGCGGCACCACGCTCGCGGTGATTCACTACACACGCAACGGCCTGATTCCCTGGCACGAGTTACGCGGCGCGGTGGCCATCACTTTTGTCGCAGCCGTTCTCGGCGTGCGCGCGGTGACCCACATGGACCGCGAACTTCTCGAAAAGCTCGTGCCCATCCTGCTCGTCGTCGTGGCGGTTTACACCGCTGCGAATCCCCGCCTCGGTGCGATTCACCGAAAGCCCGCGATCGGAAGAACGGCGTTCGCTTTCATCTTCGGGAGCGCGCTCGGCTTCTACGACGGCTTCTTCGGCCCGGGCACCGGTTCGTTCTGGATGCTGGCGTGTGTTCTCGCGCTCGGCCTCAATCTCCGCGATGCGACCGGCACGACCAAGGCGCTGAACCTCGCGAGCAATCTCGCGGCGCTTTCGGCGTTCGCATTCGACGGGCTTTTGCGATGGGATGCGGGCCTGGCGATGATCGCCGGTCAGCTCGTCGGTGCGCGGATTGGAAGCGGCCTCGTCGTCCGCAATGGCGCGAAAATCATCCGCCCTGTTTTCATCGCGACCGCACTGGCCCTGGCTCTCCGCCTCGCGTGGAAAGCGTTTGCGCCATAGATGGACGGGCGTCTTGAAACGACGGTCGCCGCCGTGTAGCACTGGCGCACTCATGTCAAAAATCACGAAAGCCGTCCTGCTTGCCGCAGGCAAAGGAACGCGGATGAAGGACCTCACGAACGACGTCCCGAAGCCGATGCTGCACGTCCGGGAGAAACCGATTCTCCAACACATCGTCGAAGGCCTCGCAGCGGCGGGCGTCACGGATTTCCTCATCGTCGTGGGCTACCGCGCCGAAGTTGTGAAGGAGCACTTCGGCGACGGTTCGCGCTTTGGCGTTAGCGTGCGTTACGTCACGCAAGTTGTGCAGGACGGCACCGGCCGCGTCGTCGAACTCGCGAAGGATTTCGCGGGCGCCGACCCGTTCGTCCTCAGCTACGGCGATATCCTCATCGATGCGGAGAACTACCGCAAACTCGTCGCGCTCGATTCCGCCGAGGCGCTCGTGAGCGTGAAGCACAACGAGGGCGAGATGGCGAAAGGCGGATGCGTGGTCGTGAACGAGCGCTTCGAGCTCACCGACCTCATCGAGAAACCCGCGGGCCGCGCGCCGAGTCCTTGGTATAATGCCGGCGTTTACTCGTTCCGGCCGTCGATCTTCGAATTCACAGCAAAGCTGAAGCTGTCGCCCCGCGGAGAATACGAGCTCACCGACGCGATTCGCGACCTCGCTCAAAGTGGCCGCACCGTGCGCGTCATCGAACTTACCGGGAACTGGGCCGATGTCCGCGATCCGGAAGTGCTCGCTGCTTTGAACCAATAGCCGTCACCCGTTTCCCGAAAACAAAACCGCCCGCTGCGGAAACACAGCGGGCGGTTTGAATTGATAGCGAACGATAGCCGGAGGCGCTTACGCTTCGAGCGCGTAACGGGCCTTGCCCACCTTCTTGATTGCCTTGTTCTTCTTGCCGGTCGTCGAAAACCAGATGAAGAGGTTCTTGTAATTCTTCACGCCCAGCTTCTCGGAAAGTTCCCGAACCGTAATTCCCGCTTTGCCGGCTTCCTGCAATGCCGCGACGATGCGCGCCGCGAGTTCGCCGCGTCCGCTCAGCGGGCGGGTGCTGCGCTTGCGTCCATTCGCGCGCGGCTTCTTCTTTGCAACGGGAGCCACCAGCTCCGATTCCGGCAGCGCGCCTTCGAGGCGGTAGCGGGCTTCGCCGATCTTCTTGATCGCGCTGATCCGCTTGCCCGATGTCTGGAACCACGAGTGAATGTTTGTGGACTTCACGCCCAGCGTTGCGGCGAGTTCCTTCACCTTCACGCCCGCGCTGCCGGCAGCCGTGAGCGCGCGGAGGATCTGCACTTTCAGCGCGCCGCGGGCCGAACGGCCGGACGCTGTGCGTGGGACAATCGCGGCACTGGTCGCTGCGCCGCGGACGAAGCCATCGCCGTCAAAGAGTTCGTCTTTGATTTCGGAAAGCCGGACGAGGATTCCGTCGAGCTGCGTCTGGAGCTCCGCACGCTTTTCTTCGAGGGACATCGCTTCTTTGTATAGGTTGATACGGTCTTTATTCATGAGGCGTTTTGGTTTATGCAGATAGGCAGCCTTCGCAAGGGGTATTTTGATAGGAGGCCCCGCTTTTTGGTTACGGAATTCTTATGCAATACCAATGCGCTCCTGCCTGAATTCCGCCGAATTCGATAGCGGATCCAACTGCGAAACAAGGTCTGCTTAACTCTCAGTTATTGGCTTTCCGCGCACCAGCCGAAGCCAAAACAGGCGCGTCCGCACACATTCCCTTGCCCGCAGCATCGAGGTATGTTGAAAGCAGGAAAATCGCGGTTGGCCAAAAAAAAGTTGCCCTATCTGGGCAGCGCGCTAGTTTTCGCGCCCATTTCTATGGCTGATCAAGCGAACAAATATCCTGAAAACGTACCCGGCAAATTCTACGTCGATGACCAATGCATCGATTGCGATCTCTGCCGCGAAACCGCACCCGCAAACTTCAAGCGCAACGACGACGGTGGCCACAGCTACCTCTACAAGCAGCCCGAGAGCGACGCCGAGGCGGCTCTGTGCAAGGAAGCCATGGAAGGCTGCCCGGTCGAAGCGATCGGCAACGACGGCGAATAGTCGGTCCATCCCACTTTAATCGCGACCTCCATCCGGCAACGGGTGGAGGTTGTTTTTTTGGGGGAAAGAGCGACCCGAAAATGACAAAGTCTATTTTTCCGATAGACAATACCGCTTATTCGGATATTCACCCACGTCTCACTCTCGCTATGCAAGCTTCCATCGATCAAACCCGTCGCCTCCGCGTCGTATTCGTCGGTCATGTGGACCACGGAAAATCCACACTCATCGGCCGCATCTTTTACGACACGAAATCGCTCCCGGATGGGAAGGTCGAGCAGATCCAGGCGGCGTGCAAAGAAGAGGGCATGGAGTTCGAGTATGCATTCCTTCTCGACGCCCTTCTCGAAGAGCAGGCGCAGAACATCACCATTGATACGACGCAGATTCAGTTCCGCACGGCGAAGCGTCCTTACGTGATCATTGATGCCCCCGGTCACAAGGAATTCCTGAAAAACATGATCACCGGCGCTGCAAGCGCGGACGCTGCGGTGTTGCTCATCGCTGCAAATGAGGGAATTCGGGAGCAATCGAAACGCCATGGCTACCTCCTCTCGCTGCTCGGAATCCGGCAGGTCGTTGTAGCAGTAAACAAAATGGATCTCGTGGATTACCGGCAGGATGTTTTCGAGCAGGTCGTGAAAGACTACACGGCCTTCCTGAAGGAAATCGGGATGGAAGCCCGGACGTTTGTGCCAATCAGCGCGAGAGGCGGATTCAATGTGGCGAATGCGGCCCGGAGCGAAATGCCGTGGTACACCGGTCCGTCCATCACGGACATGCTGGACAGCTTCGAACTGCCGAAGACGCTCACCGATCTCCCGCTGCGCTTCCCGGTGCAGGACGTCTATCGTTTTGATGACCGCCGCATCATCGCGGGCCGAATCGAAGCAGGTTCGCTAAAAGTGGGAGACACGCTGCTTTTTTCACCCGGCAACAAGACGGGCGTAATCAAGAGCATCGAAGTTTGGAATGCCCCCTCGAAGACCAGCGCACGCGCGGGCGAAAGCGTCGGCATCACGCTCACGGAACAGATCTTCGTTGAACGGGGTCATGTGGCGTCGCACCAGAGCGAGTCTCCGATTGAATCGAATCGCTTCAAAGCGCGGCTGTTCTGGATGGGAAAAACGAACCTTGCAGTCGGGCAGCGCACGAAACTCAAGCTCACCACACAGGAACTCGATGCTGAGATCGTGAGCATTGAGCGAATCATCGATGCATCGACACTCGAAACCATCTCCGGCGAGCGCGGCTACATCGCCCGCAACGACGTCGCAGAGGTCACTATCCAGGTCCGCGGAGCGCTTGCTTTTGACAATGCCGACCGCAACGCGCTTCTCGGCCGCTTCGTCCTGCTCGAAGGCAGGCAGGTTGGCGGTGGTGGGATTATCTTCGACGGAAAGTATGTGGATCGGACCCAGCCCAAATCCGCGAATATTTTCTGGAGCGAAGGGACAGTCACGCCAGCGCAACGCTTCGCCCGCAACGGACACAAAGGCGCAGTCATCTGGCTCACTGGCCTCAGCGGTGCCGGCAAGAGCACCATCGCAGCCGCACTCGATCGCGAGCTTTTCAACCTCGGTATCCAGACCTACATCCTCGATGGCGACAACATCCGCCACGGCCTCAACAGCAACCTCGGTTTCTCGCCGGAGGATCGGGTCGAGAACATCCGCCGCGTCGCCGAAACCGCGAAGCTCCTCGCGGACGCCGGAATCGTCGTCATCACCGCGTTCATTTCTCCTTACCAAAATGATCGCCGTCGCGCCCGTGCGATCGCATGCGAAGCGGGGCTGGAATTCTTTGAAATCCACGTCGCTGCACCGCTTGAGGTCTGCGAACAGCGCGACACAAAGGGCCTCTACAAACGGGCCCGTTCCGGCGAGATTCAGGACTTTACCGGAATCGGCGCACCCTACGAGGCTCCCGACAACCCCGAAGTGCGTGTGGCGACCGATAAGCTGAATCTCCAGGAAAGCGTCGCGCACATCCTCGAGTTTCTCCGCCCGCGTATCCGCGTCGAGCAGGATTTCGAGATCTAGCCACGAGCGGCGTTCGACAATCCGCGATGTGGAGAAACATCGGCGGCGCGTGCATTCCGGCGATTCACAATCGGCTCGTGCTCGATCAGCCTGTCCGCGTATCTACCTGCCATGAAACGCGTCAAACATATCGCATTCTTCCAATTCAAGGACACCTGCACCGCGGAGGACATCGCCGATGTCTGGCGGATCATGGAGGACCTTCCACGGAAAATTCCCGGCATTCTGAATCTCACCTGGGGTGTGAACACGAGCACCGAAGGGCTTAGCGAGGGCTTCACGCACAGTTTCGTGATGCTGTTCGAAAATGCCGCTGCACGCGACGCGTATCTCCCGCATCCCGTCCATCAGGAAGCCGTCCGCCTTGTCGTTCCAAGACTCGCCCGCGTCGTCGTGTGCGACCACGAGTGCGATTGACCTCCAGTATCGAAGCTGCTCGTCTCACGCCATGTCTGCAGATCAACTCCAAATCGAAATCATCACCGTCGGCACAGGCGCTACGCCGAAGCGCGGCGATCGCGTGACCGTCCATTACACAGGCTGGTTCACCAACGGCGAAAAATTCGACAGCTCAGTGGACCGTCGCGACCCGTTTCAGTTCATTCTCGGCGCGGGACAGGTCATCCGCGGATGGGATCTGGGAGTTGCGCAAATGAAGCTCGGCGAAAAAGTGAAGCTCACCATCCCGCCGCAACTCGGCTACGGCGTCCAAGGCTACCCGGGGGCGATTCCGCCGAACTCGACGCTGGTGTTCGAGGTCGAATTACTCGCGATCAACTGAGCCAACTCCGGTTCTTTTCAGCCCCATAGATCGAGTTGCTCCGCTGCCGCGGCGGGATGCAAATCACGCGGGCCCGGCAGGCGCAGTTCCACTCCGAGTTTTGCGGCGATTCGCCGCGCTGTCTCGGGCGAGTATCCTTCATAATGATTGTTTGCGAAGACCATCACCCGCTTGAGTTCCGTAGCCGTCTGCCGGATTTTCGCAGCCCAGTTTTCCATTGCCGCATCCCGGCTCCACTGGATTCGGTTGTAGTGGTGAACGAGGCTGCCATCGGGACGATACTTCGTCGATGAATCCCCCATCAGCCGCAGCACGGCAAAATCCGCCGTCTGCGGATGAAAATCGAATGCCGCGGCACCTGCGTCCTTCAGCGGAGACAGATCGTTCCAGCACCAGCAAATCCGGCGCTCTTCGAGCAGATGAACTATTCGCGGGAAGTGCCATTCATGATTGCGGAACTCAACGGCCCATGGCCAACCGGCGGGCAACGCATGCACAAACTCACGCAAAGCATGCTCGTCGCGCTTGGGCGACACGAACGGCGGCAGTTGAATCAGCACGCACCCGAGCTTAGGTGCAAGCGGCTCTATTCCGTCGAGAAACTGCGCGAGCAATTCATCGCATTCGCGGAGCTTCCGCTCGTGCGTAATCTCCCGCGGCATTTTGCAAGAGAACCGGAAATGCCCGGGCGTTACGTCGGCCCAATGCTGCGATACGGACTTCGTCGGGATGTGATAAAACGTCGAATCCACCTCCACGGCTGAAAGGAAACGCGCATAGTATTCGAGCCGTCCCGATGCCGGAAGATGCGGCGGGTAAAAGACACCGCGCCAGTCATCGTGCGTCCATGCACACGTTCCAAATGCGATGGGAATGGCGGGATTCATCAAGAATTCAGCTTCAGCATGCGCGCGACGAAAATCGTCCGCGCATAAAACGCGTAAGTGCGCTCGCCCTTTCCGGTGCCTTTTGTGCGCGGCTGCACGAGATTTCCCATCCAGCCATTGAGACCTGCCACCCCTTCATCCTTCAATGTCTTCCGCACGAGTTCGTAGTCCGCCTGAACCTGTTTGAAAGTGTCTGCGTCACCGAGATCGAAGCCGCCGACCTTTAGCAGAATCGAGGAATCATCCTGTTCGTTTTCAAAGACGCGCGCACAAATCAGAAGCGCCCGCAATTTCTCCAAAAGATGACTGTGCTCGAAGGGTGTCTCTGCGACGTTCTTCGGCTCGATCATCGTCATCGCCATCGTTTCCTTGACGCTCCATCGTCCGAAGCTGTCCTTCACCACCGGGACGACTTTCAGTTCGAAAGTCCCGAAATCCGCCTCCTGCTTCGAATCCTGCGGGTGCCCGAGCAGTCGCTCCACAACCATCCCCGCCCATCCTTTATTCTTCTTCCCGTTCTTCCAAACCGTAACGCCCTGCTCGTCGGCAATCTTCCTCAGGTCTTTGCCAATGGATGGCCGCAATCGCTCAATCGCGTCAGCGCGTGTCATGTCGGAGCAAGTGACACAGAACTCATCAGCGCGAAAGGAGAAAGAAAACAGTCACGACAAGGAACTCAGAATGAAGATCGCGACCGCGATTCCGATGCCAATCACGGCCCAATCCCACGCAATTGCAATCAACCCCAGCGCAACTGCAGCGGCCGCGAGTCGGGAACGCGAAAAACGGGTCCAAGCCAGCGTACCCAGCCCGACAGCAAAAACCCCGATACCAATATACACCAATTGATAGGGGTGCTTCGCTTTCGGCACGGCCCGTTCATCCTGCTCAGGCGAAACCTTCTTCGTCAGGATCGATTTCGCGGCTTCCCAAAATGCTTCCTTCTTGGAAACCGGCTCCTTCTTTGGAGGTTCGATAAAGCTCAGCTCAAACGCCGCCATTGCCACGGCGATGAAACCGAGCGTAAACGCAATCTCGACCAGCCAGTTAACCCGCCGCCCGAATTTGCGCTCTCCATCAAGGTGGCTCGAACTCATCGCTCACGTTACTTCACCAGCGACTTTGCCATCTCCATTTCCGCGGCCGGGACGTGGTATTTGTGGCAATCGAGGCAATCCGCAAAGACGCCGCCTTCCTTCCGCTGTTGCTTCGCGATTTTCGGGTTCGCCTTTCCGAATGTCGGAGCGATTTTCAGCAGCGGGTCGACCTCAACAGCAGCATAATCACGCGGGCGGTGACACTCGGCGCAACTCTTCTGCGCCGGAAGCAGGATATCGCCGGTTTCCTTGCTTTTCTTCGCCGCACCGTGGCACTCCGTGCATGCGATGTGCGTGTGAGCGCCGTGGGAAAATGGACCACGCGTCAGCCATTGATCCGGAATTTTCGGGTCAACGATATCCGGCGACGGCTTGCCATCCTTCACGTCGTGACACTTCGCGCAGGCCGGCAACGTCTGACCCTTGTCGTTTCCGGTGGCTTTCGGCTCCCCCTCAAAGAAGACTTTGTTCACCGCGCCATCCATGCCACCGGGCCAGCGTGCGAGAATTTCCGCACCGCGTTGCTGCACAAATGCGTTGAGCGCCACGCCATCGAGACCTTTCACATTCTCCTTTGCCCACTGCGCCCATCGGTCGTTGAGGGCATTGAGAAAATCCCGGATATGGGTCGGGCTCCCGTGCGGGAGATAAAAACCGGGGAGTTTCGGGTCGATGCCAAGGCTGTGGCATTGCTGGCAGTGTTGCTCGTATTTGATCCGCTGGATTCCCACACCGTCGGCATCCGGTTTGTGGCAGTCGGCGCAATCCAGCTTCTTCCCGTTCACGGCCGGGATATCGTCCGCGAAATGCCGCGCGTGGTTGAACTTGATCGCCGCGTTGTCCTTCGCGCCCTGCGCCTCATACAAGAACGATGGATGCCCGTCCTGGAATCCCCGGATAATCGCAGGCTTCGCTCCCGCAGTGGCCGCCGGAATCCACTGGACCAAATCGCCTCCATTTGCGCGGACGTTCTGGCTGTGGGCGGCGGCAACTTTTCCGTCGTAAGGCGAGCGCTTTAGCGAATCCGCCATCATCTTCTCATTACTGTGGCACTCGATACAGACGTTGCTTTTCGGAAGCGCCATCTTCTGGGAACCTACGTGCTCCTTGTGGCAGGTGGAACACGCACTGGACGCTACTACGCTCAGTTCACGTGTGGTCTCGCGGAACATCATCGCCTTGGTCCCGGGTTGATGCAGCGCCATTCCGTCGTGGCATTTGAGGCATGCGTTATCGATGTTTGTGAGGTTCATCGACGCGAGAGCCGCATGCGCAGCCTGCGCAAGTTTCGCCTTGTCCGCCACGGTCGCTTTCACTTCGGCAAGTTCCTTCATCGCACGCTCACCGGAGGCTTTGAGGCGTTCAGTCAAAGGAGTCGTTTTGTCCAGGAGAGCCCGCTTGGCATGGTCCACTGGGAGCATGGAAAAAACGTCCGTCGTCGCGCCTTCATGGCAGACCTCGCAGCGGTCCGTGAATTTCGCGTGATTGGAGGAAATCGGGCCGGTGTTGAAAAACTCGTTTGAACCGCCGAAGTGCTTGAATCCAAGCGCCCAGACAAGCCCACCCACTACCGCGAGCACACTGAGCCAGAAACGCCACCGGCGCAGATAATGCCCGGCTTTGTAGTACGTAAGGTTGTCCTTGTACTTCTGCGCGATTTGCTTTTGCGTGTTCTCAGGCATGGCGGTTACGGATTCACGATAAACAGGCGCACGGCCACAATCGCGTGCCACAGGGTCAGGATGATCAGCAGCAAAGAAATCGGCACGTGAATGAGCAGCCAGCCATGCAGCCAGTGCTGGAGCTTTGTTTGCAAATCGGTGCGGCGGCGCTCGTCGCAGCAGCCCTGCAATTCCTCTACCCGCGGCAGCCATTTCGGGGTGACGTTCAATTTCAAAAGGCGAAAGGCTTCATCGCTATTGCGTTGCTTGCCGAGGCGGTGCTTCTCGCCGCGCTTCATACCGAGATAGCTGAGGGCATCGTGCTCCAGGAATTCGCGGATGGCTTCCACGCTGTCCTTGTCCTCGGGCTTGATGACGACGGCTTTCGGATCGGGCTTCTCGCCTTCCTTCAACACGGTAGGTGTGCAGTCTTTCATGAGCGTCTCCGCGAGATCGACCGCACGTTTTCGGATGTGGGGGATTTGCTCAAAGACCAATTCGCGCGGCAGTCGTTCCTTTAGCAAAACAGGAATGACGTTCTGCATCGCGATACCGAAAAACCCCGTGCCCATGACGATGAAATACAGCCACATGATGACCGATGTGTGCGGGCTGCCCATCGCAAACCCGCTGTGAAACAGCACAAGCGGGATGGTGAAAATCGTGAACCACACATGCGCCTTGAGCCACAACTCCACGCGGCCAATCCGCCAAAGCCGCTTCTTTTTCCGCACGCCGAGCGCGGCGGCGAAGAGGAATATGAGGAAGGCAAGAGTGCCAAATAGCAGTCCGACGCGGGTGCCGCCAAAGGTGTTCTTCTGCGGCCCCGAGTCCTTGAGGATTTCAGGAAGCTCAAACGCGAACGGAAGCGAAGCCGGATGAAAGCGCGCAATGTAAAGCAGCGCCGCCGCTGCCGTGGCGAGCAGTGTCACGATGAACCACGAGATATGTGTGCGGTTGATTACCATGTCGGTGAAAGGTCAGTGCGTCGTCCTTGACTGCTTCTGGAAGCTCCAACCGCTCTCCTTGTCTTGAGAGGCAAAGAACTTTGCAGGGTCCACACGCTTGGCGGCGTCGTGCGGGCAGGCATAGACGCAACTCGGGACGCTGAGGTCGGTGCAAAGGTCGCAGGTGGTCGCCTTGGTCACGCTCACTTTCTTTTTCACCATCTTCTTCGGCGGAGCAGGTGCGGCGGGAGCGGGCGCTGGCGCAGGAGCGGGTTTCGCGGCAGCGGTCGCTGCTGCTGGCGGTGCCGGCGCGGGCTTCGCAACCGCTGCTGCTTCGGCTGGTACTGGTGGTGCGGCTTTGGCTGCAGCCGGCACTTCAACCGGCTGTGCGGATGCAGCGGGTTTTGGTTCGGCGGGTTGAGTCGCTGGTTTCGCAGAAGCGGCAGCGGGCTTGGGAGCGGCGGCGGCGGGTGATGCGGGCTTTGGCGTTTCGGCAGGGACTTCCTTCATCACCTCGAACGGGTGCATGTTGATGTTTCCGTACGGACAAAGCTCCGCGCATTTCGTGCAGCCGATGCACCAGTCTTCGATGATAATTTCGAGCGACTCCTTGCGCCGGATGCTGCCAACCGGACACTGCGTCATGCACAACGGATCGCGGCACGAGCGGCACGCCGTCGGCACCATGAAATGATCGTAGCGCAATCCATCGCGGATGAGCCGCGTGACGCCATCGTGCGCATCGGCACAGGCGTTTACACAGGCATCGCAGCGCGTGCAATGGTCGAGGTCGATCAGCAGAAGATTCTGCGCTTCGTAGAGACCCTGGTTGAGGAAATCGTCGAGTTGCAAACCCGGCGGCGGCCTGCGGTCGGCGGCGGCGGCGATGCGAGCTTCGGCGATCTTCATCAGCGAATCGCGCACGGTGGGCGCTTTCTCAAGCATCATGCTGAAGTCTGCGGCGTTGATCTTCACGAGGTCCACCGCATCAAGCGCAGTGCAGGTCGCATTGCGCGGCTGCTCTCTCAAAAGGCCAATCTCGCCGAAGAACTCGCCGCGCTTGAGATACGTACGCACCATCTCGCCGCCGGGCATGGACTGCGAGACTTTCACCAGCCCGCTGCGGATGAGGTAAAAAGCATCCGCCGCGTCGCCCTGCTTGCAAATCACCTGTCCTTTTCCACAACTCACCAATTCCGCGTGGTCGCGCAGATAGCCGAGAAGTTCATCGCCCAACGTGGCGAAAAGCGGAACGGAACTGAGGTGGTTGGAAAGCGAGCGGGCGCGATACTTTTCATCCATCGCCTTCTTGAAGCTCGTGCCCTTGAACGTCGGCGCTTTGACCTTCGTGCTCGCCTTCGTATCCGCATCCACGTCGCGAGTGCCGAGCAGCATGTCGAGGACGACGCGCAGCATCTCCACCATCACGCAATCGCCCTTCGCCCGCACCGTCGCCGAGCGCGGCTGGAAGGTGCGACAGGTCATCTCTCCGAAAAGATCGCCCGCGCCGAGCGTGGCGAGCGGCTTGATCTTCGGGAGGTCCACATCCGCATCAATGGCGATGTAGCCATGCTGGTCCGCCGTGCTGGAAGCGCCGCTGCCAAAAAGGCCCGTCACTTTTTTGAAAAAGCTGAAGATACCCTTTCCGCCGCGCGCGCTCTGGACCTTGGCCAGCGGGTTCTCAATGTAAATATCCACATCACCCTCAACGATGTAAAAAGCCGTGGAACCGAACTCGCCCTCTTCGCAAACAATATCACCCGCGGAGAACTTCCGAAGCACTGCCGCGCCCAGCGCATAATTCTTGAGCAGCCCCATCGATACCTCTCCCAGTGCCGGGAGATGCTTGAGCATTTCCTCAATACTGAGGGGTTCACCGGTGGTGAGTTTTTCGGGCGCGTCCATGTGCGATGCCGTCTATATCCAATTCGCGACCGAAAAGGAAAGCCTCACTTTCCTATGCAGAAGGATGAAAAAATCACCCCCAGCAACTCCTCCGTGTCCGGCCTTCCGACCACATCACCAACGGCATTCATGGAAGCCCGCAAGTCTTCAGCAACGAACTCCGGCGATAATCCATCCGCAAACGCCTTTTGCGCTGCGATCATTGCAGCCTTCGCCTTCTCGAGGCACTCCTGATGGCGCGCATTGATCGCCACGCTCCAGCTTCCGCGATCCGCACCGCCGGTGGCTGCTAGTTGGATTGCATCCTCCAGCGCCGCGATGCCCGTGTTGTTCAAGCAGGAAATCGGCACAGCATCCGCGGCGATACTCCACCCGCCGTGAATACCCAGATCGCTCTTGTTTAAAACACGAAGCACTTTCGCACTCCCTGCATCCACCGCGGACGTCGGAGCCTGACTCGCGTCAAAGAGATGCAGCACGAGATCTGCGCGATCCAGGGCGCGCCGCGTGCGCTCGATGCCTTCAAGCTCGATTTCATCATCCGTTTCGCGAACGCCGGCGGTGTCCATCAAGCGCACCGGAATACCCCGCAGATTCACAGTCTCCTCCAGAACATCGCGGGTCGTTCCCGGCCGCGCATTCACGATGGCGCGCTCGTAGCCGAGGAGCAGGTTCAGCAACGACGATTTGCCCACGTTGGGCTCGCCATAAATCACCGTGCGCAGGCCCTCGCGCACCACACGACCACGCCCCGCGGTTGCGAGCAGCGCGTCCATCTCCGCGGAGGCGGACGCCATGCGCGCGCTCATCGCGGCACCGGTGTCGGGCGAAATATCTTCGTCGGGAAAATCGATATACGCCTCCACGTGCGCGAGGATTTCGAGCACCTGCTGGCGCAACGCACGGATGCGCGTACCGAGGCGCCCTTCGAGTTGCTCGGCTGCCGCACCGAGAGCCAGTTCGGTCTGCGCGCAAATAAGATCCATCACCGCCTCGGCCTGCGTGAGATCGAGCTTTCCGTGGAGATACGCGCGTTTCGTAAACTCACCTGGTTCCGCACTCCGCGCGCCCCGCCGCAGCAACGCGGACAGTATCCGCCTCGAAACCAAAACGCCGCCATGACACGCGATCTCGACCATGTCCTCGCCCGTATAGCTGGCCGGCGCGCGGAACACCGTAAGCAGCACATCGTCGAGCTTCGCGCCGTCCTCCACCACGCGGCCAAACTCCGCATGGCGCGCGGGCAGCGTGGCCACAGGACGCCGTCCGGCCCAAAGTGAACCCGAGATCTCGATTGCAAGCGGCCCGCTGATGCGGATGAGCGCAATTGCGGCCTCCATTGGCGCGGTGCTGATCGCCGCGATGGTGTCCGCGCTATTCATCGCCGACCACGTTCAGCGCGGCTGCGATATATGCCATGATTTTCCCCTGCTCTCCGCCATCGAGCCCCGCGCGACGCGCCATCCCTCCGACCGTGCGCTCCCATCCCGAGTATCCGCGCGAGCTCAGCATTTCCAGATCGTGACACTCGGTGCACCGGTTCACGTAAAGCTCGCGTCCCTCGGCCAGCGTCTTCTCGGGCGCGGACGCCTTTGCCTTCGCCAGAAAGGCTGCATTCACGGGCGGCGATGTGCGCTCCTCAAATTGCGCCTGCATCTGCTGCTTGAGCACACGGAGTGCGGGATGATCGCTGCACAACTTCAGCCCGTCCTCCAGCGCGGACAACGCATGGATCACACCCTTCTGCCCTCGCGTGCGGAACGAATCCGCGGTCTTGTGCAGATAATCCGCCTCCTCCATGTCCTTCTTCACCTTCGCCTGAAATGCCACGAGTTCGATCCGGTTTGGCTCGGCCTTCAGTCCCTCTTCGATCAAAGCCGTGGCCTCGATCAGCTTGTGCTGCCCGATGCTCTGGCGTGCGCGCGCGACGGCCTTCTGTGCGGTCGCCGCACGCGGGACGAGCGTGGCGCGATCGAGCTTCGTCGCTGGAATTCCCGTCGCTGCGGCGCCGAGCACCGCTGCGGCCAGGCGATCCGTTCCTTCATCCACGGCGACTGCGAGCGACACACGCCCGGTCGTGTTCAACTGCTCCGCCATTTCGCGCAAGGTCTGCAATGTCGTCACAAATCCCTTTTGCGCCACCGCTGTCCGCGCGGGATCAGCGGCGAGTGAGCGCACGGTATTGCCCGCGGTAAGCGCGCCTTGAACGCGCGTGAGGATTGCTGCGGCGAGTTGCTTCTGCGCGGCGTCGGCACCGGCGCGGGTCCACAGCTTGCGCGCATCGTCCCAGCGTTGTTCACGAAATGCCTCCGCCCCCGCCATGATGTCCGTCCATCCGTCCGGCGTCACGGGCTCCACGGCGTCGGCGGGGATGGTCGCAGCCACGACGCTTCCGTCCTCTTTCGTGTATGACACGAACACATTCGCGGTGTCCGTCTTCAAAACGGAAAACTCCTGCCCCTTCGACGCCTGTTGAAAGCGCTTTCCGTTCAGCATCAGCGTTTCGCCGTGCTTCAGTTTCACCACATCGCCTCGCACCAGCGGCGCCGCGTTTGCGCCCGCGCACGACCACGCCAGCGCGCACATCACCGGCATCCATTTTGAGAAAAAATTCGATTTCATAAAAACTCCACGCCCTACTTCAAAGGCCGCGCAACAAGGATCCCCGCGTGCTTTTTAAAACGCGCGAGGTAATCGCTCAGTCGCGCATCGATTACCACACGCCCAAAGCCCGATGGATGGCTCGCGTGCATAAAGTGCAGCATACCGTCCCGGCGGATTGCCATTCCGACATGTGACGTCCCGAACTTATCACCGTCGCGGCTGATGATCCCGATGATATCCCCCGTTTGCAGCCGCGCCTCGATATCCGGCACGCGCTCCTTCGGGATCATATACAGCGGCCTTCGGCGCAACCCCGCCTCCAACTCCGCGATGCCCGCGCGATTGTCCGCGCTATTCGCCATGTAGCGGTAGTTCCGGTAATTCGTCGTCATCTCCGTCGCCGAGTTCCCCACCGCGATGGCACCCAGACTCCGCGTCAAATCCTTCACCCATCCGCGCCGGTCATTGTCCTTCGCCCAGTCCTCGAGATAATGCAGACGAGAAAGATACGTCCCATCGCACTTCCCGCCCCAGTACCGATCCTGCTCGATAAAATACAACAGCGTCTCCGGCGTCCACTTCTCCACCGGCAGCTCCGCCATCCGCGCCAGCGCCAGCGCCGTCTCGAAGAACGTCCAGCAATCCATTCCGACAAAATTCACCGACGGAGCCTCGATGACATCATCGATTTCCAGCGTGTAATTTTTATACGGCGTCCCCAGCAAAATCTGCCCGAACCACGCCGCACGCTCCCCAATCGGCACCGCGCGCGCACGCTCCGCCATCGGCTTCACCTTCCGGATAATCGTCTCAAATCGATCCTGCCCTTTGAACACCGTCCCAAACGGCAGCGCGCGCTGCCCGAAGGCCGACACCGCCATCGCGAGAAAAAGAATGAACGCCCTGAGCATGCGCTGTGAGATACCGCAGAACGCGGAAAATTCAAAACCAAACACCAACCGCCCGGCCCTTTATCACTCCGCCTTCAGCCGGATGCGCCGGTATTCCATCGTCCCGCGGTCCGCCTCCAGCCCGATCGGCCCCGTAGCAGGCAACTTCAGCGCCGCCTCCAGCACCTCGCCGTTGCACGTGCAATGCGCCACACCGTCCTTCACCACGACTACGATCTGGTTCCAGTCCTGCGGCTTGTAAGCCTTCAATTCCTTGTAAGGCCCCGCCACCAAATAATCCCGGCACTGGAGCTGCGGCTTGCGGATAAAAATCCCGCTGTCCGCATTAACCGAAGCCCGGAACTCCAGCCGCAACTCGAAATTCGTCGGAAACTCTTTCGTCGTCCACAACTGCCGCAAATGTGGCCCCTTCGCCTTATCTTCCGGATTCACCACCAGCACCCCATCCTTGGCCGAATACCGGCCGTCCGACGACTCCGTCTTCCCATCGAAAACCTCCTTCGCGTTATACGACCACCCCGTCAAATCCTTCCCATTAAACAACGACACGAACCCGGGCTCCAAAGCGGACTCGTCGGCACGAAGACCGGAAAATGAAACAATCAGGGCGGCGGCAATAAACGTTCTGCGGTTCATAGGCCGCGCACCATGCGTCCCGTCGTCCGAATTGACACGTCTTTTCTGCGCCCCGGAGCACACCGCAGACAACCCCAATTTGAATACTCAAGGTGGCATAACCATTACTGGAAAGTCGTCCGCTCTGGCGACGCCAAACCGCCGCCCTTGCAAACAAAACATAAAAGATAAACAGAAATAATACCGTAATGAAACAAAGACTAACCTCATCGAACAGCGGCTTTACGCTTGTCGAAATCATGATTGTGGTTGCGATTATCGCCCTCCTGGCCGCCATCGCAGTCCCCAACTTCCTGCGCAGCCGCCGCCGCTCCCAGGCCACGCAAATCCTCCAGGATATGCGCCTCATTGACGCTGCCGTGGACCAGTACGCCATCGAAACGAACAAACCGCCGGAGTTCCTCGCCAACTGGTCAGACATCCAACAATACATCAAATCCGGCTCCCGCCTCCACACCAGCGGATGCAACGACATCCTCGGAAACGTTTTCGGGTCGGAGCGTGCCGACGGCTCCGGCCAGGTCCCGTCGCAATTCTACGTCGACGGAGTCGTCCACTTCCAGCAAGCCACCTACAACGCACTCTCGAGCGTGGCACCGATGGGATTCTGGTCGCCATTCCGCGTCCACTAAACCCTGCTACAGCCTGTTTCAATCCACGCCCGGTCTTTCGCACGAGAGGCCGGGCGCCTCCATTTCGTGCTCCATCCCAGTGCTTGCGATGCGTCGCCGCCGCCGTTAGCGTCCGCCCCCTTTTATCACTATGAGCCAGCAGCAAAACGCCATTTCACCACGCCGCAACGAAGACTTCCCGGAGTGGTATCAGCAAGTCGTCAAGGCCGCGGACCTCGCGGAAAATTCCGATGTCCGCGGGTGCATGGTGATCAAGCCGTGGGGCTACGGCATCTGGGAGGCGATGCAGCGCGGGCTCGATGGTCTCTTCAAGGCCACGGGGCATAAAAACGCTTACTTCCCGCTTTTCATCCCGCTCTCCTACATGGCGAAGGAGGCCGAGCACGTGGATGGCTTCGCAAAGGAATGCGCGGTCGTGACGCATCACCGCCTCGAGGCCGACGGCAAGGGCGGGCTGCGTCCTGCGCCGAGTGCCGAGCTCACCGAGCCGCTCATCGTGCGGCCCACGAGCGAGACGATTATCGGCGCGACGTATGCGAAGTGGGTGCAGAGCTATCGCGACCTCCCCATTTTGATCAACCAGTGGGCAAACGTCGTCCGCTGGGAAATGCGTCCGCGCGTCTTCCTGCGCACGGCGGAATTTTTGTGGCAGGAGGGACACACCGCGCACGAGACGAGCGCCGAGGCCGTCGCCGAGACGGAGCAGATGCTGCGCGTCTATGAGCAGTTTGCCCGCGAATGGCTGGCGCTGCCCGTCTTCACCGGCGAGAAGAGCGCGGGCGAGCGTTTCCCCGGCGCGGTGAATACGCTGTGCATCGAGGCCATGGTGCAGGACCGCAAGGCCATCCAGGCCGGAACTTCGCACTTCCTCGGACAGAATTTCGCAAAGGCCAGCGGCATCCAGTTTGTCTCGCGCGAAAACAAGCAGGAGTTTGCGTGGACGACCTCATGGGGCGTCAGCACGCGCCTCATCGGCACGGTCATCATGGCCCATGCCGACGACGACGGAGTCATCCTCCCGCCCCGCGTCGCGCCTTCGCAAATCGTCATCGTCCCCGTCGCGCCAAAGCCCGAGACGCGCGACGCCGTGTTCGCCGCGTGCGAGGATCTCGCCGCGAAACTCCGCGCCTCCACCTACGGCGGCGAAGCCATCCGCGTGGAGGTGGACAAGCGCGACATCGGCGGCGGCGAAAAGAGCTGGGGCTGGATCAAGCGCGGCGTTCCCGTCCGCGTGGAAATCGGACCGCGCGATTTGGAAAAAGGCACCGTCGCCGTCGCGCGCCGCGACCGCGGGCACAAGGAAAAGACCTTCCCCACCGCCGCGGAGTTCGTCGCCGGCATCGGCGCCACGCTTCAGGAAATCCACGACACCCTGCTCGCCCGCGCCACTACGCTGCGCGACACGCACACGGTGAAAATCAACTCGAAGGAGGAATTCATCGCCTTCTTCACGCCCAAGAACAAAGACAAGGCCGAGATCCACGGCGGCTTCGCGTTCGCCCATTGGGACGGCACGCCCGAAGTCGAGGCCGAGATCAAGGAAGCGCTCAAAGTCACCATCCGCTGCATCCCGTTCGACTCCCCGGAGGAGGACGGCCAGTGCGTCTGGAGCGGCCGCCCGAGCCGCAAACGCGTGCTCTTCGCAAAGAGCTACTAGATCCGCCGCGCCCGCCGCGCCGCAATCATGTTCATCGCCGCACCCGCCGCCAGCGCCAAAAGCAGCAGCGCACCGGTAAGCATTCCGGAAAGCTCCCGGGATATGCTGGAGATGGAGAGGATGCGCGACAGACCGTTTGAGAGAATCGCCACCGCTGCGACACCGAGCAGCGTGCCGTGTATACTCCCCACGCCGCCGAAGATGCTCGTGCCGCCGAGCACCACGGCTGTGATTGCCGCAAGCTCGTAGCCGACGCCCGCATTGGCCCGCGCCTCCGTAACGCGAGATACAAAAATCACCGCCGCCAGCCCCGCAACGGCACCCGCCATCGTATAAGCCGCGGCAACGCGCCGCTCCACCGGGATTCCAGCAAAGCGCGCGCCCTCCGGCGAAAACCCAATCGCACGAACGGATCTTCCGAACGTCGTGCGGTGCACCAGAAATCCGATCCCCGCCGCCATCACCATAAACACCCACGCCTGTACCGGCACTCCAAGGATAAAACCGTTGCCGAGCGTCAGGAAGTTCTCCGGCAGATTCGTGTATGCTTTCGTTCCGCCCGTGAAGGCCTCCGCCAGACCTCGAAACAGCGAAAACGTCCCCAGCGTCACAATCAACGGAGGCAGCCCCAGCCGCGTAATCAGCGCCGCATTCAGCCCTCCGCCAACTGCACCCACGGCCACAGCGCCCGCCGCAGCCGCCCAGGGCGAAAGCCCCGCATCCTGCCACAGCATCCCAAACGAAACCGAGCAAAGTCCCATCAGCGATCCCACCGAAAGATCGATCCCGCCCGTCAGAACGACCGGCGTCATCACGAGCGCCAGCAATCCGATTTCCACGGACTGCCTGACGATGTTCGCGACATTATCTCCCGTCAGAAACCTCCGGCCCATTGCGTTGAACAGAATGACCTCGAGCACGATGACGACGAATAACACCGTCTCGTGGCGCGCCAGACCGGACTTCAAAGATTTCGCAAACGACATGCCGGAACAACACCCACAATTCCCCGCGCGATGCAAGCCGCCGAAAGTCCAAACCTTCAATTTCCCGACGTCTTCCCGGGGCCCGCACCAAGCGCTGGTCGGGAATGGAAGACGGCCATAAAAGACACGCGGTTCACTTTGCATCCTGCCGGCTGAGGGCGCGGAGCCAGCCGATGTCGTAGCCGTGGAGGCAGGCGGCGGCGGGCGCTTCATCGGTGGCGATGAGGTCGGCGTAGGTTTGCACGATGGCGCGGATGGTGTGGGTGTGAAAACGGTCGGGCTCGACGGTTTGCGCGGCGGGGTCGTGTGCAGGGTCTTCGTTTGCGAGTGCGGCTTCGAGCGTGGTGAGCAGCGGGTTTACGTGGATGACGGGCTGGAGTTTTTTGACTTCCGCGGCGGCTTTCTCCTCCGCCTGCTCCTCGGCGCCGCGACGGGCGGAGATGCGGAGTTTTTCGCTGACGAACTTCATCGCTTCGCCCGTCACTTTGCTGCCCACGGATGGAAGCAGGGCTTTTGCCGCGATGGCGACGACTCCGCCGATGATGAGCAGGCCGCCCGTGACGCGTTCGCTTTGTTTGTCGATTTCCGTCGCGATGCGGTCGATGCGGTCGGCCAGGTCGCTGTGAATTTCCGCGGCGAGTTCCTCGCGGAATTTGCCACCAAAGCCGGCGGTGAGGATTTGCTCCAGCCGCTCGCGCGCAGCGGTGGACGGGAGGTGAAAGATGCGGACTTTCGGCAGGTCGTTTACAAGCCCGTGTCCGGGCGGAAGCGCGCGCTGGATGCTGAGCGCGTAGCCATCGGGCGCGGTGCGGAGCGGCACGAGGAAGTAGTGTGTTTCGTCAGCCGGAATATCACCCGCGATTTGGATGACGCGCGTGCCGGAGACGAATGGGAGCGAACCGATGGTGGAGCGCAGAAAACCGGTGCCGTCCGAGATGAGGCGGGCGGCGAGGTCTTTGACATCCTGCGCTGTGGCGAGGGCTTTGTCGGCGAGCCATTTCATGCCGCGGATATTTAGCAGCGATTGCTGCAGTGCAAACGTGGAAGTGCAGGATGCCGACGCCGGCTAGGCGCTGCCGGGGCCGTAGATGGTGATGACGTTTTCGCCGATGAGATACGAGCCGCCGCTGGCGTGGTCGGAGACGACGGTTTCACCGACAAACGTGAGGACCTCGGTGCGGGCAGTGAGCGGGAGTTTCGTGCGGGCCTCCCATTGTTCCGGCGACGGGACGTCCACGATGACGAGCGCATCGCCGCCCGCGAACTCCCACCACATGTCGAACGTGGTGCCGCCGTTTTCATACCAAATTGTCCCGCCGCGTCCGTAGTTCTGGTAACGCAGCAATGGCCGGCCCGCGGGGCGACTGGCGTCCGACGCCGAGGCGCGGATGGCGGCGACGCGATCGACGACCTGCGCGACGGCATCGACAAACCCGGCGTCAACGCCGAGCCAAGCGCAAATATCCGCGGGAGATTTTCCCGCTTCGAGATGCGAACGCGTGAGATTGCGAAGCCGCTCGGTGACCGCGGCCTCGATCAATTGAACGCGCCTCTTGTCGAAGTACGCCTCGGCAATCCGGTCCCCTTCCGCCTCGGCGACACGCCGTGCCTCTTTTGCAGCGTCGAGTTCCTTTTCCGCTTCGCTGCGAATGAGCGCGGCATTCGCCGTGATGGCATCGGCCCCGGCGAGGGCGTCCTTATAGGCCTTCTGGATGGCGTCGGAAAATTCGTCCTGATTCATGGAATACGGCACCACCGATCTTATAGTCAACGGCGCGGGAATCCAGCACAGGAATCGACGCGCAAAGCCGCGGGGACTTCACGCGATTCAGAGGCTCACTCCCCGGTCGCCGGGACGAGTCTTACTTCGAGCCAGCCATTCGCCTCCACACGCATGCCGGATTCCGCCGCAGATATGCAAAGCGCCCGCAGCGTCTCCCGCATTTCGCGAAGCTCGACGAGCCGCCGCTCCGAATGCGCGACGTCCCTTCCGAACCGCATTTCGTTGCTCAACTGCTCCACGTTGTGAAAGTCGATTTTGCTCTGCACGACGGCGAGCAGGGCATTGGTGGCGTCGGC
>SXGQ01295267.1_pt1 | contig 55151 bp, 45 predicted proteins | sample 3178371 | NCBI WGS metagenome assembly SXGQ01 (sample SAMN11356859, study PRJNA531348) | freshwater metagenome | isolation source: freshwater sample F1-20 | place: China: Fuxian Lake, Yuxi | collected 2017-12-25
CACGGCGCTGCCGATCCCAGTAAATACGTCGGACCCGAACCCGCCGGCGCCACCCTCGAAGAACAAAGCATGGGATGGAAGAATACCTTCGGAAAAGGAAACGCCGAAGACACCATCACCAGCGGACTCGAAGGAGCCTGGACCACCACTCCTACCCAGTGGAGCAATAATTATTTCGAAAATCTCTTTGGGTATGAATGGGAACTCACCAAAAGCCCGGCCGGTGCCCACCAATGGAAACCCAAAGGCGATGCCGGTGCTAACACCGTACCCGATGCCCATGTTCCAAGTAAGAAGCATGCGCCGATCATGCTCACGACCGACATCGCACTGCGCATGGATCCGGCCTATGAAAAAGTATCCCGCCGCTTCTATGAAAATCCCGACCAATTTGCCGATGCTTTCGCCCGCGCCTGGTTCAAACTCACGCATCGTGATATGGGACCGCGTGCCCGCTACCTCGGTCCCGAAGTACCCACCGAAGAACTCATCTGGCAAGATCCCGTTCCTGCCGTCGATCATGCATTGGTAGATGCTCATGATATCAAGGCTCTCAAAGCGAAGATCCTTTCCGCTGACTTGACGATCTCTAAACTGGTCTCTACCGCTTGGGCATCCGCCTCCACCTTCCGCGGAACTGATAAACGAGGCGGAGCGAACGGCGCCCGCATTCGGTTGGCGCCCCAAAAATTCTGGGAAGCCAATAATCCCGCCCAGCTGACTCACGTACTCAATATACTGGCCTCCATTCAAAAAGACTTCAACAGCACTGACTCCGGCGGAAAGAAAATTTCACTTGCTGACCTCATCGTATTGGGTGGCGTGGCAGCCATCGAGGAGGCAGCGAAAAAAGGCGGTTTGTCTGTATCGGTTCCGTTCCGTCCAGGCCGAACCGACGCTACTGCCGAACAAACCGATGTCGATTCCTTCGCCGTACTCGAACCCCAAGCAGATGGATTTCGCAACTACGTCAAGAAAAAATTTCATGCACAGGCGGAAGACCTGCTGGTCGATAAAGCCCACCTCCTGAATCTCACCGCACCGGAGATGACCGCCCTCGTAGGCGGTATGCGCACCCTGGGTGCCAATTGGGACGGATCCGCCCACGGTATTTTTACCCAATCGCCCGGAACCCTTTCCAATGATTTCTTTGTGCACCTGCTCGACTTCAGCATCCAATGGCAACCCACCAGCGAGGCCAATGATGTTTTTGAAGGACGCGACCGGAAAACCGGAAAAGTGACGTGGACCGGCACACGGGTCGACCTGATCTTCGGTTCCAACAGCGAACTCCGCGCCCTGGCAGAAGTTTACGCCTGCACCGACGGGAAAGAGAAGTTTGTGCAGGATTTTGTCCAGGCTTGGAGCAAGGTGATGGAGAATGACATGTTTTAGTTCCGAGTTCGAAGTTCAGCGTTTAGAGTCGATTTTTTAGTTGCTAAGGCGACTTGGCTTTTTCATATTAAGGATATTAATATTTGTTTAGCTCATATTGAATTTTTACGTTCGATGTTTGAACATGTATTGAATTGACTGACCAAGACCTGATCCAGGGATTACTAAATCGAGAAGAGGACGCTTATCGTTCGCTGGTCGATCAATTTCAGGTGCCCGTATATAACACCATTCTTGGTTTGGTGCAGTCCGAACCGGACGCAGAAGACCTGGCCCAAGAGGTTTTTATACAAGTTTTTCGGTCGATCCACCAATTCAAGGGGGAAGCCAAACTATCTACCTGGATCTATCGAATCGCTACCACAAAATCCATTGATTTTATTCGAAGTAAAAAAAGTAAAAAACGTTTCGCATTCCTATACCGACTGGGTGCTCCCGGGGATAAAGAGCATGTAGCGATACCGGATTTTCATCACCCCGGTGTCGTCTCCGAACGAAAAGAGCAAGCCGCCCAATTGTTTCAGGCCATCGCACAACTCCCGGAAAATCAAAAGACTGCATTTATTCTGACCCGTCTTGAGCAACTCCCGCATGCTGCGGTTGCCGAGATCATGGGTATTACGATACCTGCTGTTGAATCGCTGCTGCACCGAGGCTGCATTAACCTAAAAAAACTTTTAGATAAAAAGATGTAACCCATGTGACATGAATGGTTTTTCATCGGCTTACGTCAAATAATATAGAATATGTCCATCATGCACAACCAAGAGGATTTTTTTGCCAGCTTGGAGGGTATTCGGCCAGCCGAACCCAAACCTTTTTTTACCAGCCGGGTCCTCAATCGTTTTCGGAAGTATGAAGAAGAAAGTACGGCCTCTGTGCTGACACGTATGGGTTGGGCCGTTACGCTTTTGATCATACTCATCATCGGCAATGGATTTTTGCTATATTCCTCTTCTCGTTCCAACGATCAGGCGATCAACAAGTGGCGGTCCACCACCCCTCGTTGGGTGGTAGAATACACCGAACATCCGGGAACCTCTGTTTACGATCTGCCAAAACCCTAATGCATGAAGCGCGAGCAGCTTTTTTTTATCATAGTGATCGTATTGATCCTGATCAATACCGGTTTATTGCTAAACCATTATTTTTTCTCCGCCCATGAAAAAAAGCACGAGCATGGAATCGACAGAAGCTGGATTGTTAAAGGAGTGGGACTAACCAACGACCAGGAGAAGAAACATATCCAGATGCGAAAGGCCTATTTTGGGGAACTGCGCGTCTTGAATGATTCCATTCGGGCGATCCGAGCCCGTTTTGTGGCCCTTTCCGCCGAGCAGGACCTAACCGATAGCTTGAGTCAGGTGTGGGCCGACTCCATCAACCGTTGGCATCGCCGGGCGGTTGAGCTGGCCTTTCAACATACGCGCCGGGTACGGGCTATCCTCGAAGAAAAGCAAAAACCGCTGTGGGATTCCATCGTTCAAGTGATCATGCTAGGGCAACGGGAGGATTGATAACCTGCTTCCCTTCGATCATTCCTGATAAATCCGATCCACCGCATCCCGGTATTTTTCCAGAACGACCTTCCGCTTCACCGATAGTTTCGGGGTCATCTCCCCCGTATCTACACTCCATTCCTTTGAAAGCAATTCAAATCGTTTCACTTGCTCTACGTGGTTGAAGAATTTATTGAAGCTCTCGACCAACTCCCGATACAATTCTTTCACCGGGTCTAAACGGATCAGTTTTTCCGGGTCGGTCTCGGTAATGTCTTGTTTGTATGCCCACTCCTGCAGACTCGGGAAGGCCGGAACGATCAAGGCCCCTACGAATTTGCGCTCCGATCCCACCACCATCACCTGCTCGATGAAGGGTGATTCTTTCAATTTGCTTTCGATGGGCAACGGGGCCACATATTTTCCGCCACTGGTCTTGAACAATTCTTTTTTCCGATCCGTGATCTTCAGGTATCCTTCCTTGGAGAATGTACCGATATCGCCCGTACAGAACCATTCGCCTTGCATCACTTCGGCGGTCAGATCGGGGCGTTTGTAATAACCCATCATGATATTGGGTCCTTTACAGAGGATCTCTCCATCCTCTGCCAGTTTCACCTCCACGTGTTCGATGAGGGGTCCCACGGTGCCAAAGGCACGACCCGATTCATCGTACCGATTCACGGAAATGACCGGCGAGGTTTCCGTTAACCCGTATCCTTCCATCACTACCAGTTTGGCGGCAGTGAAAATTCGGATCAGCCGGACCTGACAAGCCGCTCCGCCGGTAACGATACACTTTACATTTCCGCCCAAGGCCTCTCGCCATTTTTTGAAGATGATCTTGTTCGCCAACGCGAGTTGGAGTCGATAGCCCAATGGAAGGGATTGATTGATCTCAAATTTCTCGGCCAGTCCGTGTGCCCAGAAAAACAACTTCCGCGCTACCCCTGTGAGTTGATTTCCTTTCGCCATGATCTTGTCGTAAACTTTTTCGAGCAGGCGAGGAACTGTCGTGAATAGATGCGGTTTCACTTCTTTGAGGTTATCGCCAATGGTCTCCAAACTTTCGGCATAATAGATCGCCGTGCCGTTGAAGGCATAGAGATAAGTGACCACGCGTTCGAAGATGTGATTCAGTGGCAGAAAACTCAGGGCCCGCAGGTTGTCGCCCGGTGGGAAATAGGGCTTGGCAGCCATGGTATTGGTCAGAATATTACGATGCGACAGCATGACTCCCTTGGGCACACCTGTGGTACCGGAAGTATAAATAATAGTGACCAGATCCTCGTGTTGCACGGCATCTCGAAGGCCCGGTAGCTGGGTTCGGGCGGCATCGGTGGCGGCTTGCATCACTTCTTTCCAATGCTGCGCGTTGGCTACGTGCTCAAAAGTGAAGATGGCTTGCAGGGCCGGGAGTTTGGATCGCAGGCTGCTGACTTTCAGGAATAACTCTTCGTCGTTCACAAAAACCATTTTCACGGCCGCATCGGAGAGCACGAACTCCAGTTCGTTGACGCTGATGGTCGGATAGATGGGTGTCAGGATGGCTCCGATCTGTTGAACCGCTAAGTCGAGCATGACCCATTCGGGACGGTTTTTGGAGATGACCGCGATCTTATCACGGCCCTCGGCGGTACGGTCGCCCGGCCCAATTCCCATCGCGATGAGTCCGGCACTGAGCTGGTCCACCGTCTCCTTGACCATTGCCGTGCTGTATTTCCTCCACTGCCCGCCTTCCTTTGCGGCGAGCATATCTTCCAAGGGGTTGTTGGCCAATTGCCATTCCAGGCAATCAAATAATCGACGAGGGGTTTGCATAGCAATCGTTTTGGAACTACTGATTTTTCTAAAATAGCGAAAAACACCGTTCCAAACTACGGGCGTGGGGTGAACTTCTTAATCTCCTGAATCTCAATTCATCCTTTGGAGGAAATTAGGGGACGGATGTAGGCCGATCCTCTTCAGTGCAAGGTGTGGTAGTATTGTCCCGCCGGCATTCGAAATACCCGGTTTTGTTGAAATTGCTGGAACCGCGTCCAAGTCTCCGCGTGGTCCTTTTTCCATTGCTCGTGTGAGGCTTGTGTTTCCGGGGTCAGGAACAGCCATTGATTGTAGGCCTGAAACAGATCGGCCTGCAACCACTGTCGTTGGGCATCGAATAATTTGAAGGGGAATGGTTTGCCCAAACCATCGAACCAGCTCAACAGAAACCGGGTACGTATTTGAGTAAGCGTCTCCATATCAATACCCTTGCCGGTGAGGGAAACCTGTTTCGCCATTTCCGTTAAATAGGCTCTAACGAAGGGGTTGTCGGTTTTTTCGGCCAGCTGCCCCAGATCGGCATCCGCGAATAATTTTTCCTTGTATCCTTTCAGTAATAATTCACGCATCGAACGGCCACGTTCACTGAGGCCCTCGAGGTTCACAAAGATCTCCCCGTAGAGGAGTCCCCATACCTTCTCCGTCGTATAATAATAATAGAGGGCGGCGTTGTAGTAATTCCCTCCAAAACCCGGATCGACCTCGATGCCTTTTTCCCAGAGATCGATCGCCCGCGTGTCTTTGGCGGACCAAAGCAGTTCGCCGTATTCACTGTGTAGGGGGCCACTGTTCGGAAATTTCTTCAGTCCTTTTTTATAGTATTTCTCACATTCTTTTACTTCTTCGAGGGCCTTGAACACATTGCCGGCCAGTTGGAAACAAACGACATCGGCCTCGGGCCGATCGCAGAGGGTGATGACTTTTTCCCGGGCGCGGGCATAGTCGCGTTTGAGCGTGTACGCCAGCACCAGGTCTTTATTCAGTTCCAGGTCATCGGGTAGTTGGATCAGGGCACGTCGCAACACCAGTGCGGCATTATCAAAGTCGCCTGTTTGTATAAAACTTTTTGCTCTCGATCGCAGCGTCGAGACCGACTCCTCCGGTTGTGCCAGGGCACTGCAGGTGATCAGGCAGGCCATTAAAAAAGCGGGGAGTCGATTATTCATACGATCGGTAGATGCTAAAATAAACAGAATTCCCTCTGGGAATCGTTAAATGCGATGCGTCAGTAATCCGTCTCGCAGTTTGGGCTCGAACCAAGTACTCTTGGGGGGCATCACCGATCCGCTGTCCGCAATATCAAACAGCTGGTGTATGCTCACCGGATACAAGCTGAAGGCAATGGCCATGTCGCCGCTATCGACCCGTTTCATTAACTCGCCGAGTCCACGGATCCCGCCCACGAAATCGATCCGGGTATCGGTGCGTTGATCCCGCACGCCCAATAGTTTATCCAATACCCGATCGGATAGTATGCTCACATCCAGTATGCCGATGGGGTCTTCCGTCCACGTACCCGGTTGCGCTTGCAGGCGATACCATTTTTTATTGAGGTACATGCCGAACGCATGCAGTTGGTTGGGACGAACCGGTTCATTTTCCTGGGTGATCAGAAAATCCTCTTCCAGGGCTTTGAGCAGGTCGCCTTCCGAGTGCCCGTTCAGGTCCTTCACCACCCGGTTGTAATCGAGGATGGCCAATTGATCGGCCGGGAACAGGGTGGTCAGAAAAAATTTGGCGTCTTCCGAGTCGGGCAGGGCGGCGGCCACTTTAGCGGCGGAGGCAGCACGATGATGACCATCGGCGATATAGGTAGCCGGAACTTTTTCCAGAAAGATCGCAGTGATCTGATCTACGGTTTCGCGTCTGTCCACCACCCAAACCCGGTGCTCCACGCCGTCGTTGGCCGTAAAGTCATAGATGGGGGAATGTGACTTTTTCCATTCCTCCACCAACCGATCCATATCGTTCACCTCCCGGTAGGCGAGAAATACGTTGCCGGTTTGGGCGCGGACCGTCCGCATGTGATCGATGCGGTCTTTTTCTTTTTGGGGACGGGTGAATTCATGTTTCTTGATCCGGTCGTTGTGGTAGTCGTTGACCGAGGAGAGGGCGACCAGTCCCGTCTGCGAGCGACCGTTCATCACCAATTCATATAAATAGTAACAAGGTTTGCTCTCCTGAAACAACAAGTCCTTACGAACCATGGCATCCAGATTCTCCTTGGCTTTGTCGTACACGGCCTGGCTGTGCAGGTCGGTTCCCGACGGCAGATCGATCTCCGCTTTGGTCACATGTAAGAACGAATGGGGATTGCCTTGCGCCTCTTCTGCTGCCTCCTGGCTATTGAGAACATCATAGGGTCTGGAGGCAACGGCTGCCGCGAGTGCAGTTTGGGGACGAAGGGCGGCAAAAGGTTTGAGGGTGATCATGCAGAGGGTTGAAATATATGTGAGGATTAATTATCCGTTTTTATGGGCGAAGTCTTTCATCAGTGTTGTCAAGGCCACGACGCTTTCCAAGGGCAGGGCATTGTATAGTGATACCCGAAATCCGCCTACGCTTCGGTGTCCTTTGATCCCGACCATCCCGGCGTCCGCACAAACTTTTGCGAATGCTTCTTCGAGGCGGGGATCTTTGATCGTAAAGACGGCGTTCATGCGGCTTCGGTCGGCCACGTTCACGGGGCACTCAAAAATCGGACAGGCATCCATTGTTTCATACAGCAGTTGAGCACGTTGCCGACTCCTCTTTTCCATTTCCGGGATCCCGCCTTGCTGCTGAACCCAGCGAAGGGTCAGTAATGCCACATACACGGCAAAAACAGGGGGTGTGTTGAGCATGCTGGCTTCTCGGATATGTTCCCGGTAGTCCAGCATGGTGGGGATCCGACGATCGGATTTGCCCAGCAGGTTTTTGTTGACGATGACCAGATTTACGCCGGCCGCACCCATATTTTTTTGTGCCCCGGCATAAATCAGTCCGAACCGATCGAAAGGAAGGGCACGACTCAAAATATCACTACTCATGTCTGCCACCAAAGGCACCTCCACGTTCAGTGGTAATTGCTGCCACTGCAAACCGTGTACGGTTTCATTCGTGGTGAGATGTACATACTGAGCCGCCGGATCGATCTCCAAGGTTTTAGGGATCCCGCAGTATCCACCTTCTTTGGCGGAACCAGCGATCTCTACGGTGCCAAAAAGCGTTGCTTCTTTAATGGCTTTGGCCGACCAGATTCCCGTATCAGTATAGGCAGCCTTGCCGTTGGCCGGCAGCAGGTTCATCGGTACCTGCATGAATTGGGTGGAGGCCCCACCGTGCAGGAACAGTACTTCCTGATCGGGGTGCAGCTGCATCAACTCACGAACGAGCAGTCGGGCCTCTTCCATCACGGGGGTAAAGAGTTTGGTGCGATGCCCGATCTCTAAGAGGGAAAGTCCGCTGCCTTCAAAATCCCGAATCGCCGCCGCAGCCGCCTCCAGGACCGTTGCGGGAAGAATAGAGGGACCGGCGTTGAAGTTGTGGAGGGACATGGGGTGCAAAGATAGTTTTATTGCATGAGGGGGTGAAGGATGAAGGATGAAGGGTGAAGGATGAAGGGTGAAGGTCTTGGTAGGTCAAAAGTTCATCTTTCATCCTTCACCCTTCACCTTACAAGGTTCCGGCTCATCCGTTCTAAATCTCCGCCACAACCGATCGAGATCGCGGGTAGATTCCTGTAGCGGGTCGTTTTTTGATTTTTTGGAAGTGGCGGGAAGATCGGGCTGACCGGCCAATACCCAGCAAGTGTACCAGATGCTGGCCACGCTTTGAATCGATTGGCGCATGCGTCGTTCGACCATTCCATTCATCACTTGGTCATATTGCCGGGTGTAATCGGTCGCGTATTGACGGATCAGTTTTCCTTTTCGTTCTTCGTAGGCATATTTTTTGGAAGGGTCGGTTTGGTCATTGAGTTCGCGTTCCAGGCGAAGGACGGAATCCGAGGCATGAGCACTTTCGAGGATCCTCGACCAGAAAAAAGCAGGGGGATCTTGGATGTAGAAAGCGGGACCTACCCAGAAATTCCATTTCTCCTCGGCCAGCAGTTCCGGGATGCGGCTTTCCCACAACCCGTGAATACCGCGTTGCCCGCTGAATTGTCCGTTGTGATTGCTACACGCGTGCAACGGCACGTGGGCATCCGACAAATAATGCCCGATCTCGGCGGCGGCTTGCAGGATCCGGCCCGGATCTTTTTCCCGAAAGGCTTTGGTTAACCTGCCCATCATGATTTCCAGCCACCAGGGTACGATCCCGTGTTTTTGAAGGGTGTCGGCTGAATATTTTTCCACGGCCTGCGCCCATTGGCGGGGAAGCGAATCAAATGGGTACGTTCCATATCGATCGAGGTCGATGAAGTGACGGGGGGCTTCTTCTTTCACCGCATATCGCCGTTTGTCCGGGTCCGTGGCATGTCTTTTTAAAAAGGACTGATGGGGGCGAAAAAAAATCTGCATCCCGGGGGGCAGCGAATTCACGGCCCACTCATTGATGCGTTCGTGCGCATAAAATCCCCAGCTCCAGCCGGGCAGCGGACAAACCATCATCCATCCGCTCAGCAGCGCGATTACCCAACGACGCATGTTTGATCAGGAATTTTTTTTCTCTGAATCGAGTTCGGCCACCCCACCTGTTACCGCATATTTCATCGCATCGCCCGACGGGATCCGATCGATCTTTTTGATGCGGGTGCGCGGCACAACATAAAGCTGTCCCGCGAAATTGTATGCCTGTGGCACATAAACGGCCACGTGCTCTTCGCCCATATTGAATTTCTGCATTTCCTCATCCGTTAAAAATCCCACTACCCATACATCCGGCTCAAACACACTGGCGAGAACCGGCGTTTTGAACTTTCTTTTGTCGCCTGCGAACGCCTCAAACAATTCCTTGGTAGACGTATAAATGAATTTGATGCCCGGCGCCCGGTCTAACCACTGATCCAACAAATTGAAAAAACTGCCCACCAAGAAGATCGAACTCACCCACCCGATCAGGATCACGCCCAGAATGATCAGGACAAAACCCAGTCCGGGTACATTCACATAAGGCCGCAGGATCTGGTCGATCTGCTCAAACAGCCAATACATGGCATAGAGCGTAATGCCAATGGGCGCCAGAATGATCAGTCCCTGAACAAAATAACGGACCAACCGACGAAAAAATGACCGAAAACTGAGCTGGGGACGGGTGGGGGGCATAGGCGGAATTGACCGCTAAGGTAAGGGGTAAAAACAGCCCCGAAAATGACACCAATCGGGGGATTTAACGTTTTGGAAACTTGGGGGACTAAAAAAGTTTCCGTAGTTTTGCGCCTCTTTTAGGTACCATGGAAATCAACAACCGCATTTTGGCCTTTGCCGAGTCCCTCTTCATGCAGCGGGGCATTCGGGCGGTATCGATGGATGAGATCGCGGTGGGACTGGGCATGAGTAAGAAGACCCTCTACCAATATTTTGCTGAAAAGGATGAGTTGGTGGATGCCGTGGTGGCCGAACATTTATCCCGCCTGCAGGCCGATGCCCGTCAATGGCGGGATCAGGCACAGGACGCCGTGCACGAGATGTTCATTGCGATGGAGCAGATCCAGCTTCATTTATCGAACATGAACCCCATCCTGTTGCACGATATGCAAAAATTCCATCCCCGGGCTTACCAACGTTTTCGGGAGCACAAAGACATTTTTTTATTCGAGTTGATCCGATCGAATATGAAGTGGGGTATTACGGAGGGGCTGTATCGACTGGATCTGGATATGGATGCCTTGTGTCGTTATCGCTTGGCGTCGATGATGATTCCCTTTAACACGGAACTCTTCCCGCCCCAGCAGTACAACCTCGGAAAACTTTCGCAAGAGATTTTGCAACATTTTGTTTTTGGTCTGGCGACCGAAAAAGGACATAAACGACTGATGAATTACTATGAAAATAAATCTGCTTAAACTTCTGATGGTGGGGATTGGACTCGCGTTGGGTCCGGTCTATGCCCAAACGGACTCGTTGCCGGTCAAACATGCGTTTACGCTCAAGCAAGCCATCGACTATGCCAAAAAGAACAACGTGCAAGTCAAAAATGCCTTGCTCGACGTCCAGCGGCAGGAACAAGTAAATCGGGAGGTGACGGCCTTGGCCTACCCGCGCTTGAATGCCAGCATCAGTACCGTCTTCAATCCGGGTATCGTTACCACCGTGTTGCCCAACTTCATCTCACCGGCCACCTATCAAGTATTGATCGATAAAGGGGTGCGCGACGGCAGCGGCAACCCGATCCAGATGCCCGCCGATTTCGGATTCATCGAAGCGCAGTTCGGCACGCGCTACAGTGCCAATGCGGGGTTGAACCTGAGTCAGATCCTGTTCGACGGACAGGTATTTGTCGGACTCCTCGCCCGCAAGGCCACGATTGAGTTTGCGGCCAAGAATGCCAGTATCACCCAAGAGATGATCGTGGCCAATGTGGCCAAGATCTATTATCAGCTGGTGGTGAGTCGCACCCAGGTGGCGTTGCTTGATTCCAACATCGCCCTGCTGGAAAAAAATCTTCGCGACACCCGCATTTTATATGAGAATGGATTTCGGGAGAAGCTGGACGTTGACAAATCCGACGTACAGTTATCCAACCTCCGCACCGAACGAAACAAAGTGATGAGCCAGGTCTCCAATGGGTACTACGGATTGAAACTGTTGATGGGCATGCCGGTTCGCGAGGAACTGGTACTGACCGATTCCCTGTCCGAATCATTCGTGTTGGAAGGGGCGTTGGAGGGGATGAAGCAGTCCTACGAAGACCGAACCGAGTTTCAGTATGCGCAGGTGGGACTAAAATTGAATCAGTACAACCTGCGACGTTACAAGCTTTCACAGATACCGACGCTCTCCCTCAGTGCGGTTTATGCCAAGAATGCTCAGCGCAGCACCTGGAATTTTCTGGGTCGCGGGGATTGGTTCACGATCTCCAACATCAACCTGAACCTGGCCATTCCGATCTTCAATGGTTTTTTGACCAAATCCAAGATACAGCAAACGCGGATCGATCTGTGGAAGACCGAAAATCAGATCGACGCCCTGAAGAATTCCATTGACCGGGAGGTGGAAACCGCAAAAAACAATTTCGGCAGTGCCTTGGAGCGACTCCATGCGCAGCGGAAAAATCAAACACTGGCCGAGCAAGTCTATCGGCAAACCAAAAAGAAATACGAGATCGGTACCGGTTCTCAGATCGAGGTGAGCGTGGCTCAGACCGATCTGCAGTCCGCCCAAACCAATTACCTCACGGCCCTGTACGATGCGGTCCTCTCCAAGATCGATTACCTGCAGGCCACCGGAAAACTCAGTCAATCCTTTTGATCAACCTTAACTCCATTTATATGAATCGTCTTACTGTTATCCTATTTGCTTCCTTCCTGCTCAGCGCCTGCGGCGGATCTGAAAAAGGAAGCGATCTCACCAAGCTTCAGGCGGAACTGACCGACCTCAAAAAGAAAAAAAGCTCGCTCGATACCGAGATCCGTACGCTCGAGGCGAAGATCGCTCAGCTCGATACAGCCGGCGCCCGGCAGGCCAGCAAGCTGGTCTCGATCGACTCCGTTCGCGTAGGCGTGTTTGAACATTACATCGACTTGCAGGGCAAAGTGGAAGCAGAGGGCATGGCCTATGTGGCGCCGGCGGGCATGGGCGGACAGGTCAAGGCCGTCTATGTAAAACTGGGGACACCCGTCAGTCAGGGACAACTCATCCTGAAACTGGACGATGCCATGGCGCAGCAACAACTGATCGCGGCGCGTCAGCAATCCGGTCAATTGAAAACCCGACTGGTACAAGCCCAGACCATCTATGAGCGGTATCAAAATCTTTGGAAACAGAATATCGGAGCAGAGATCCAGGTGATCAATGCCAAGGCCGATGTCGATGCCCTGGCCGCCCAACTGCGGTCGGTCGAAGCACAAGTGGGCATGGCACAGGAACAAGTGAACATGACCAACGTACGCGCGGCCATTGCCGGCGTCATCGATGAGATGAATGTAAAAGTGGGTGAATTCTTCTCACCACAATCCGCCGCCACACCGGGTGCCGGCATCCGCATCGTCAACAATAGCCGGCTCAAAGTCGTTACCTACGTTCCGGATAATTATGTTACCCGGGTACGCAAAGGAGATCCGATAAAAGTATTCGTAGCCGACAATGGGCAGGAATCATTTGATTCCCGCATTCAGGTCATGAGCGCTTCCATCAATCCCAACACCCGCTCCTTCACGGTGGAGGCACCCTTGCCCAGCAACCCGATGCTGCGGGCCAATCAATCGGCCGTAGTAAAGATCCTGGATTACAAGGCCGATAATGCCATCAGCGTTCCGGTGAACGTGGTCCAATCGGATGAAAAAGGAAAATATCTGTTCGTGGCCGAGCAGACGAAAGGCACCTGGATGGTTCGTCGCCGCATCGTTCAGCCCGGTCAGGTGTACAACGGACAGCAGGAGATCGTTGGCGGATTGAATGCCGGCGACCGGATCGTGACCGATGGCTATCAATCCCTTTACGATGGCCAGGCCATTCGCATGCGCTGATCAACCCCTTAAACTGATTCCATGAATCTCCCCAACCGCCTTCCCAAAGCCATCCGCGAGTTCAAGCCCACCAGCTGGTCGATCGACAACCGCACGGCCATCTACATCATTGCCATCCTGATCTCCTGGTGGGGATACAGCCGTTTCATGAGTTTGCCCAAGGAGCAGTTTCCGGATATCGTGGTGCCTACTATTTCGGTGACCACTGTTTATGTCGGAAATTCCCCGCAGGATATTGAGAACCTGGTTACCCGTCCCATCGAAAAACAACTCAAAGGCATCAGCGGTGCCCGCGTCAATAAGATCCAAAGCACTTCACAAACCGATTACAGCCTGATCGTAGTGGAGTTCGATACCGACGTTAAGACCGAGATCGCCAAGCAAAAGGTCAAGGATGCGATCGATAAGTCGAAAAGTGACTTGCCGACCGACCTCACGCAACAACCCAATGTGCAAGAGTTCGCGTTCAGCGAAGTGCCCATCATGTTCGTGAACGTCAGCGGCGATTACGATGGCATCAAGCTGAAACAATATGCCGATAAGTTACAAGACCGGTTCGAGGAACTCTCGGAGATCACCCGTGCGGAGATCGTGGGAGCCCCCGAGCGCGAGATCCAGGTACACGTGGATCCCTATAAAATGACGGCCGCCCGCATCAGCTTCATGGATATCGAGAATGCGATCGCTCGGGAGAATAATGATATTACGGGCGGACAGATCGAAGTGGGCGATATGCGGCGCACCCTGCGGGTTCGCGGACAGTTCAAATCAGCGATCGATCTACAAGATGTGGTCGTTCGTAGCAGCGCCCGGGGCGCCAACGTTTACTTGCGCGACATCGCCGATATCCGCGATACCGTCAAAGAGCGGGAGAGTTTTGCCCGCCTCAGCGGAAAGAATGTGGTTACCCTCAACATTGTAAAGCGCGCAGGCGAAAACCTGATCAATACCGCCGATAAGGTCAAGGCCGTGGTGGCGGAGATGCAAGCGAACGAAGATCTGCCCCGCGACCTGATCGTGAACATCACCGGCGATCAGAGCAAACAGACCCGTACTTCTTTCAACGAACTGATCAACACCATCGTGATCGGATTTTTATTGGTGTTGCTGATCCTGATGTTTTTCATGGGCGTGACCAACGCCTTCTTCGTAGCCCTCAGTGTACCGCTCAGTGTATTTGTGGCCTTCCTCTTCTTGGCGGTGGCCGATAGCATCGTGGGTACCTCTGTTACCCTGAACTTCATCGTGCTGTTCGCCTTGCTGTTCGGGTTGGGAATTATTGTGGACGATGCCATTGTGGTGATCGAAAACACCCACCGTATTTATGCCAACGGAAAACTGCCAATCGTGCAAAGTGCCAAGGAGGCCGCCGGAGAAGTCTTCATCCCCGTACTGGCCGGAACCGCCACCACCCTGGCACCGTTTTTCCCCTTGTTATTCTGGAAAGGACTGATCGGGAAGTTCATGATCTACCTGCCCACCATTCTGATACTTACTTTGGCCGCTTCGCTGGTAGTGGCCTTCATCTTCAACCCGGTCTTTGCCGTCAGCTTCATGAAGCCGGAGGGATTGGATGCACACCTTCCCCGAAAGCGCATCTTCCGAAACAAGTGGTTTTTATCGGCACTGATCGCGGGCGTGTTGCTGCACCTCGTCGGCTTTCACGGCACGGCTAATTTTTCGTTGATCCTTGCAGCGTTGATGGTATTCCATACCTATGTGTTGAACGACTGGATCCATACTTTTCAAAGTCGCGTACTGCCCCGTTTGATGTCGCGCTACGAGGCGATGCTGCGCTGGATCTTGCAGGGGAAACGCCCCGTCCGGGCATTGGCCTCGCTGTTCGGATTGTTTATCCTGGCCTTATTCTCCTTGATACTGCGCGGGAACAAGACTACTTTCTTTCCCAGCGGCGACCCGAATTTCGTTTATGTCTTTTTGAAAATGCCGGTGGGCACCGATGTCAAGCATACCGACAGTATCACCCGCGTATTGGAGCAGCGGGTTTATCAGGTGTTGAAAGAAGAAAAACCGGGCACGGAGGGATCGATCGTGGAAAGCATCATTTCGAATGTGGCCGTGAGTGCGAACAATCCGCGCGACAACAACCGAAGCGTACAATCGAATCTCGGACGTATTCAGGTTTCGTTTGTGGAGTTCGAGAAGCGGCACGGGAAAAGCACCATGCCACTCAAGGATGCCATTCTTGAGGCGGTGCAGGGAATTCCGGGTACGCAGATCGAAGTCACCCAGGAAGATGCTGGTCCCCCCACCGACCCACCCGTCAACATCGAAGTAGTAGGCGATGATTTTGACAACATTCGATACGTGGCCACCCGCCTGTTGAATTATTTAGACACCAACCGGGTGCCCGGGATACAGAACCTGCAACCGGATATCGACCTGACCAATCCGGAGATCACGGTGCGGGTCGATCGTCAACGTGCCACCTTGGAAGGACTCAGCACGGCACAGGTGGGGATGGCCCTCCGGACGGCTCTTTTCGGAAAAGAAGTGAGCAAAGTGAAAGTGGGAGAGGATGAGTACAAGATCCAGTTGCGGTATGCGGATGCCCAGCGCAACAACGTGACCGACCTACTCTCGATGCGCATGACGTTCATGGACATGAACACCATGCAGATCAAATCCATTCCACTTAGTACCGTTGCCGCGGTCGATTATACCAGTTCGGCCGGGGCAGTGAAGCGTAAAAATGTGCGTCGAACCATCCAGTTGCAGAGCAGTGTTACCGATCCTACCCAAGTTGCGCCCATCAACCAGGCCCTAGCCGCGCAGATCGAAACGTTCAAAACCCTGGAACGTATTCCTTCCGACGTGGTTATTCGGCAAAGCGGACAAAGCGAGCAGGAAAAAGAGACACAGGCCTTTCTGGGTCAGGCGATGCTGATCGCCCTGGGTATGATCTTCCTGATTCTGGTGCTTCAGTTCAACAGTCTCAGTAAACCTTTTATCGTGATCACGGAGATCTTCTTCTCCATCATCGGGGTGCTGCTGGGTTATGCCCTGACGGGTATGACCGTAGCGACCATCATGACCGGAGTGGGGGTAGTCGGACTGGCCGGTATCGTCATCAAAAACGGAATTCTGTTGATCGAGTTTACCGATGAGCTCCGGGGACGCGGCTACCGAACCCGCGAGGCAGCCATTCAGGCGGGCAAGATCCGGATCATACCGGTATTGCTGACGGCGGTGGCCACGATCTTGGGCCTGCTGCCCTTGGCGGTGGGATTCAATATCGATTTCGTGGGGTTGCTTCAGTCGTTTCGTCCCAATATCTTCTTTGGGGGCGATAGTGTGGTGTTCTGGGGACCGCTGAGCTGGACCATCATCTTCGGCCTGATCTTCTCCTTCTTCCTGACCCTGGTGATGGTGCCCTGTATGTACTTGATCGCAGAGCGACTGCGTCGTCCGATGTCGCGTTTTTACGGCACCCGATACGTTGCCTTGCTGGCCTTTACCGGTCCTTTTTTCTTCCTCTTCGTCGGCCTCATGTTTGTGGTACAGAAAGCTCGGGGGAAAAAGGTATGGATGGGACAGCTTCGTTAATTTTGAGTTATGTCGAGGAAGCAGGAACAATTGGCCGATGTCGTGATCAAGTTCGCCGGGGACAGTGGCGATGGCATGCAATTGACCGGAACGCAGTTCACCAATAACACCGCTTTATTGGGGATCGATCTGGCCACCTTTCCTGATTTTCCGGCCGAGATCCGGGCCCCCCAGGGAACCGTGCCCGGCGTGAGTGGGTATCAACTTCGTTTTTCCTCCGACCGGGTCTTTACGCCCGGTGATGCTTGCGATGTGCTCGTAGCCATGAATGCGGCGGCATTGAAAGTCAACCTGACTTCTCTAAAGAAAGGAGGAAAGATCATTGCCAACATCGATGGCTTCGACGCGAAAAATCTTCGCTTGGCGAATTATCCGGAGGGAGAGAATCCGCTCGAGAATGACAGTCTCACGAATTACGAGGTGATCCGGATGGATGTGACCAAGATGACGCGGGAGGCGCTGAAGGATATTCCGCTGGGACAAAAAGAGAAGGACCGGGCCAAGAATATGTTCGTGTTGGGATTTCTGTATTGGATGTACAACCGCGACATGGCCAACACCGAGCAGTTCCTGCGCGATAAATTTTCTAAAAAGCCCGAGATCCTGGAGAGCAATCTTCAGGTACTGAAGGCCGGGTATGCATACGGAGAAACGACCGATACCTTTACGACCACCTACTCGGTTGCCGCTGCCAAGATGCCTGCGGGTGTGTATCGTTCCATCATGGGCAACCAGGCCCTGGCCTATGGATTGATCGCGGCTTCGCAACGTTCGGGCTTACCGCTTTTTCTGGGGTCATATCCGATCACACCGGCATCCGATATTTTGCATGAGCTCAGTCGACATAAAAATTTTGGCGTCCGAACCTTTCAGGCGGAGGATGAGATCGCGGCCATTACGGCGGCGATCGGAGCGGCCTATGGCGGATCGTTGGGTATAACTACGTCGAGCGGACCGGGCATTGCTCTCAAAGGCGAGGCTATGGGTCTAGCCGTGATGTTGGAGATCCCACTGTTGGTAATCAATATTCAGCGGGGTGGTCCCTCCACCGGCTTACCGACCAAGACCGAGCAGAGTGATCTGATGCAAGCATATTATGGACGCAACGGAGAATGTCCGATGCCCATCGTATCGGCTTCTACGCCGGCGGATTGTTTTGAGGCCGTATTTGAAGCGGCACGGATCTCGGTGCAGCACATGACACCGGTGATATTTCTGAGTGATGGATACATAGCCAACGGGGCGGAGCCCTGGCGATTTCCGCAGACCAAAGACTTACCGGCCATTGATGTCAAGTTCATGACCGAGTTGCCGGAAGGGGAAACGAAGTTCAAGCCTTATCAGCGCGATGAGCGGGGCGTTCGTCCTTGGGCGGTTCCGGGAACGGCCGGGTTTGAGCATCGGATCGGTGGCTTGGAGAAGCAGCATATTACGGGTAACGTGAACTATGAGCCGGAGAATCATCAGCTCATGGTACAGTTGCGGCAATCAAAGGTGGACAAGATCGCCGATCATATTCCCGAGCAGCAATTGGATAGTGGTCCCGATCAAGGAAAGATCCTCGTGTTGGGTTGGGGTTCAACCTATGGAGCCATCAAATCGGCGGTTGCCGAGTTACAGGCCAAGGGGGAGTCGGTCAGTCACGCACACCTTCGTTATATCCGTCCCTTCCCACGTAATTTGGGCGAGATGCTTCGTCGGTTCGATCGGGTGCTGGTGCCGGAGATCAACAATGGTCAGTTGGTGCGTATTCTACGCGATATTTATTTGGTGGATGCCATTGCCTACAACAAAGTGATGGGTATTCCCATTACCAAGACCGAATTGGTGATGAAGTTAGAGGAGTTGTTAGCAGGGGAAGCTTAACGACGTTGTCTGCCCAGCATGACCCCGATTTTCAATTGCAAAGTAAAATAGCCGTCTTTATCTTTTGGATTGCCTCGTCCCGCATTGGGGGTAAAAGAGGTGGGCGGAGTTAGTTCATCGCCCCTGAAAAAAAGTTGGGAGGCAAGGGTCGCTTGACCGGCGGGGAGATTTTGAAAAAATAAGCTGGGGTCGATATAGGTTTGGCTCACATCATCCAGGTAGTCGGTACTGAGAACACGATAATCCATTTCCAGTCTTGCTACCAGCAAATCGGTTAATTCCGCTCGGATGCCGGCGCCTACGTGGTAATTCCGTTGTTGCAGGGAGTACGGTTTGCGATCGCGGTATCCGGGAAATCCTTGTCCCTCCGTCCGCAGTGGTTGCAAGGAATACCATTGTCCGTTGAATTCCGCTTTTGGGTCGAAGGAGAAAAATCCCACTCCGGCCAGTACGTAGGGAGATAGCAGGGGTGGGTATTCTCGTGGATAGATCAGCGAGGGAAGAAACAGGGGGTGAAATTCTATCCCAACGTGTATGTCATTGATCTTGCTTTGGAAGCTTAGGTTGCGTGTATTTTGGTAATTGGCGGCCGATTTATTGCTTTGAATGCTGTCGGCTTCCTCCACCGATCCGAGGCAGCCCTCGAGGCGTATCCCGATCATACTGCGGTACATACCGGCAAAATAAAATCCGCCACTGAGGTTGGTTTGCTTGTAAAATCGTCCCAATCCCTTGTTCTCGCCCAGATCGGTCAAGGCATTCATCCCTCCTAAGGTGGTACCTGCTTCCACGATCCAATCGCTATCGTACGCTCGGTTGTTATGAAAATAGTATTGTGCCGATCCTGCTAACGGGAAGACCATGCAGATTAGCCAAAGCAGTAAAAAAGTAAAAACTCGATTCATATTGGTCACCAAAATACTCAAAAGCACTTTGTTCGGTGAAACCGAAGCGCTGATTTTTAATAATTAAGTACTGTTTTTAGAAAAATAAGTACATACATCCGTCAGTCCGCAAGCTGCACATTTGGGTTGGCGGGCCAGACAGGTATATCGACCGTGCAAGATGAGCCAGTGGTGGGCTTGATGCACGAGCTCTTCGGGCAGGTGTTGGATCAGTTTTTTTTCAACGGCCAGGGGGGTGGTGGCGGTGCGGGGGACCAATCCCAATCGGTGGCTGACCCGAAACACGTGGGTGTCGACGGCCATGTTGGGTTGTTTATCGATCACCGAAGTGATGACGTTGGCGGTTTTTCGTCCCACCCCCGGCAGTGTAATCAACGCTTCCACCGTCATGGGTACTTTTCCCTTGAATTCCCCCATCAATTTGTTTGCCATACCGATGAGGTGTTTGGCTTTGTTGTTGGGGTAGGAGATGCTACGGATCAGGGGAAAGACCTCTTCGAAACTTGCCTGTGACAAGCGTTTGGCATCTGGGAAGCGTTGAAAAAGGGCGGGCGTGGTCAGGTTCACCCGTTTGTCGGTGCATTGGGCGGAGAGGATCACGGCCACCAGCAATTGGAAGGGGTTGTCGTATAGTAATTCGGTTTCAGCGGTCGGCATCTGCCGGCTGAAATATTCAAGGACGTGGGTAAAACGTTCTTTTCGGGTCATGACCGAAAATACAGGGAAGCGAGGGGATGCTTAGGCGTTCGAGGATACTTTTTCCTGTTGGGCGTGGTGTAAGATGTGCAGGATGGTTTCGGTTCGGGGGGATTCGATCAGTCGGTCCAGCCGAGCCCGGGAGGTTTGCAGCACGGCCAGTTTTTCGCGAAGGGTCCAATCGGTTTCCAGGGCTTCTTCGATGGCCAGGGTCTGCTGCGGATCGGTCTCTTTGTAGAGGTATTCGAGCAGGTCTTCGGGGGTAAAGGCGTGTTTCATGGGGGGCCACTGGGGTGGTTCCCGATTAAAACGATGGGTGGGGGTAATTATTGTGCGGGGGTCTCTTTCTTTTCGGGGACCAGAAACAGGTCCTCGTCGTCTTTTTTCATCAGGTATTTCTCCCGGGCGAACTTTTCCAGGGCGGCCGGGTCATTTTTCAGGGCTTCCAGCTCTTTTTGTTGTTTGATGGTTTCCTCTCGGTAATACTGCTTGGATTTTTCCAGGTTGTTCAGCTCCTGGGCCCGGTCCAGTTGGGTAAGCAGGTCGTTTCGGTCGAGAAACAGGATCACGATCACGAAGGCAACTCCGGCCAGGAGAAATTTGTTTTTGATCCAGTCCGGTATGCGATCGAGCAGGGGTTTCATGTGGGGTTATTTCCCAAATTTAACGGAACCCTTCGGATAGATGGCGGAGCTGCCGAGTAATTCCTCGATCCGGATCAGCTGATTGTATTTGGCCATGCGGTCGGTTCGCGAGGCACTGCCGGTCTTGATCTGTCCGCAGTTCAGGGCTACGGCCAGGTCAGCGATGGTGGTGTCTTCGGTTTCGCCGCTGCGGTGGCTCATGATCGTGTTGTAACCATTGTGCTGGGCGAGGGTGACGGCATTGATCGTTTCGGTAATGGTTCCGATCTGGTTCACTTTTACCAGTAGGGCATTGGCGATCTGCTGGTCGATCCCTTTCTGAAGCCGGTTCACATTGGTCACGAATAGGTCATCGCCCACCAGCTGGCATTTCTTTCCAACGGCCTGGGTCAGCATTTCCCAGCCTTTCCAGTCGTCCTCTGCCATGCCATCCTCAATGCTACAGATCGGATATTTCTTAACCCAGCTTTCCCAGTATTTCACCAGTTGTTCGCTGCTCATCTCTTTTCCGTTGCTTTTGTGGAATACATATTTTTTCTTCTTGGCATCCCAGAGTTCGGTGTTGGCGGCATCCATCGCGATGCGGATCTGAGAGCCGGCCTTGTATCCGGCGGCTTCGATGGCGATGAGTACGGTCTCGATCGCTTCTTCATTGCTTTGGATGTTGGGGGCGAAGCCACCTTCATCTCCCACGTTGGTGCTGTATCCTTTTTTCTTCAGGACGGATTTCAGGGCATGAAAGATCTCGACGCCCCAGCGCAGCCCGTCGCTGAACGTGGACGCCCCTACGGGCATGACCATGAATTCCTGAAAATCGATCTTGTTATCGGCATGGGCTCCTCCGTTGAGGATGTTCATCATGGGGATCGGTAATACTTTGGCGTTGGTGCCACCGATGTATCGGAACAAGGGAAGGGACGCTTCTTCGGCAGCGGCTTTGGCCACGGCCATGCTCACGGCGAGGGTGGCGTTGGCGCCGAGTTTCTTCTTATTGGATGTGCCGTCGAGTTGGATCATCAGCTCATCGATGCCGGTTTGGTCGGCCACATCGTACCCCAGCAGGGTCGGCGCGATGGTTTTGTTGATGTTGTTGACGGCCTGCAGTACGCCTTTGCCCCCGTATTTTTTCTTGTCGTTGTCGCGCAGTTCAACGGCTTCGTGTGCACCGGTGCTGGCGCCACTGGGAACGGCTGCCCGGCCCAGCGCTCCATTTTCGGTGATCACATCCACTTCCACGGTGGGGTTGCCCCGTGAATCCAGGATTTGACGGGCAAAGATCTCGGCGATGTAGCTCATAGTAGTAGATTAAGTCGTTGGATGGCTGGCAGTCGTCAGGGAGCGGAAGATCGACTCGAGGCGTCGATTTTCGATTTGCAAAGAAACAATGTTGAGTCCTTCCTGCAAAGCGAGTTGGAGGATTTGTTTCTGCAGGGCATCGGCTTGGTCGGTTTCGAACTGCCACTCGTTCGTGCCCGTGCGGGTGTAGCGGATGGCGCCGGATAGGGCGTTCCATTTTTCCGGGGAAACGTCTTCCCGGAATTGTACGGTAACGATTGGTCGGCCTTGTCCGTTTCGGATATTGTTCAGGGTATCGTTGGCCACCAGGTTACCTTGGTGGATGATGATCACGCGTTGACAGATGGCTTCCACTTCGGAGAGGATGTGCGAGGAGAACAGTACGGTTTTATTTTTTCCTTGTTGGCGGATGACTTCTCGGATCTCTTGGATCTGGTTGGGATCGAGTCCGGTGGTGGGTTCGTCCAGGATCAGCACGTCCGGGTCGTGCAGGAGGGCGGCGGCGAGTCCGACGCGTTGTTTGTATCCTTTCGACAGGGCCCCGATGCGTTTGTGGGATTCTTGGGTGAGTCCGACGATCTCGATCACTTCCTCGATGCGGGGTTTGATATTTTTCAGGGCATGGGTTTCGCCGATGAATTGTAAATATTCACGCACGTACAGGTCGAGGTATAGCGGATTCAGTTCGGGGAGGTAGCCGATCTTTTTTCGGATGGTCAGCGGGTCTTTTGCTACATCGATGCCGCAGACCTCGAGGTGGCCGGCGTCGGGCGAAAGATAGCCGGTGATCATTTTGAGGGTGGTAGATTTTCCGGCACCGTTGGGTCCGAGGAAGCCCACGATCTCTCCGCGGTTCACCTCGAAGGAGATCCCGTTCACGGCGGTTTGGGTGCCGAAGCGTTTGGTGAGGGAGTGGAGGCGAATGGACATAAGGCAAACCTACCAAAACGGGCGGAGTTTTAGGAAACGGCCTGAGACAGGAAGTATTGTCGGTTTCTTGTTAATTTTCACCCGTCATCTGTTTCTTGCCCGAAACTGAGTACATTCGCGGTTCATGAGGAGTCGAGTAGATTTTTTTCAAAATTTTTTGCGCCAGACATCTGCTCTGTTGCAGGTGATTTTACTCTGCCTGCTCACCATACAGCCTGCCTTTGCGATCCGTTCTACTGCCGAGGAATCGACCCCTTGGACCCAGTTTTGTGCCGATTCCTTACCCGTAGAGGAGGACATCCCCAACCCGCTGGGTAACTCGACCGAGGAAAATACGGCGTCGGGTCTTTCGCTGGCAGAGGAGTTTCTGCACGGGTCCGAAGCGAGTGTGCATCCTCCCGAGGAGCTGTTGACGGATTACTATCCCCTACACCTCTTTCCGTATCAGGCCTTTCACAGCGAACAGTTGATACCCCCTCCGGACCGGAACTGAACTTTCCACCTTGCTTTTCGTTCTACTCAGGTACTGCCTATTTGGGAGTAACTATTTTATATTTCATAAACATAACTATGCGCAAACACACTAAAGAATCTCTGGACCAGCTCACCCCCCAACGAGCGTATGAAATACTCGTGGAGGGCAATCAGCGTTTTGTGTCCAACCTTAATAAAGACCACGATCATCTGGAGACGATCAACGAGACTCGGGATGGTCAATATCCCTTCGCCGTGATCTTGAGTTGCATGGACTCGCGTACATCCGTGGAGCTGATATTCGATCAGGGTCTGGGCGATCTTTTCAGCATTCGTGTAGCCGGTAACATTGTGAACGAAGACATTCTGGGGTCCATTGAGTACGCGGTCAAGTACGTGGGCTCCAAATTGTTGGTTGTTCTGGGCCATACCTCCTGCGGTGCGGTCAACAGTGCCGTCAAAGGTGTGCAGGATGGACACATTACCGGTTTACTCAACCGTATTCAACCCTCGATCAGCCGGGCAAAATTGAAAAGAGATCAGGAGTGCAAACACGGTGATAAGGTCGTTTATGCCAACGTAGAGAACAGTCTGCAAGAGGTCATCAGCCGTAGCCCGATCGTCAACGAAATGTTCAGCAACGGACAGATCGGATTGGTCGGTGCCGTTTATAACGTTGAGAACGGATCCGTTGATTTTTTCAAAGACTTAACCTAACCCTCCCAAATCGATCGAAATATGAAGATGACCTCCTCCGTTATTCGGGACGATATCCAAGCCGGACTCGTAGTCTTTTTAGTTGCGCTTCCTCTTTGTTTAGGCATCGCCGTCGCCTCCGGCGCTACTCCTTTTGCCGGCATCATCAGCGGTGTGATCGGCGGGGTGGTCGTGGGATTGATCAGCGGCTCGCATGTGAGTGTCAGCGGACCGGCTGCCGGGTTGATCGCGATCATTCTCACCGCCATCAGTCAGCTGGGATATGAAAACTTTTTAATGGCCCTGGTCATTGCCGGCGGATTTCAATTGCTAATGGGGGCTATAAAGGCCGGGACCATCTCCAGTTATTTTCCAAACAGTGTCATCGAGGGCATGCTGGCGGCCATCGGGATCATCATCATTAAAAAAGAAATTCCTCATGCCGTAGGCTATGATCAGATGCATGAAGGCGACTTTTTCAACCTGGAACTGGGGGCCGAAAACTTCTTTACGGAGTGGGCTCACTCGATTAATTATGCACATGCCGGCGTCATCACCATCACCTTGGTTTCGCTGGCCATTCTGATCGCTTTTCAAAAAATACCGTTTCTTAAGAAAATAAAAGCGATTCCGGGGGCTTTGATTGCCGTACTTGGTGGTATTCTGCTCAACGAGCTTTTTATCGGCATGGGATCTAATTGGTACATCACGGGCAATCACCTGGTGCAACTGCCACAAGCGAATTCCATCTCCGAATTCATCGGTCAGTTTCAGTTGCCTAATTGGACGGCTGTCAGCAATCAGGCGGTATGGGTTACGGGATTGACCATCGCGGTGGTGGCCAGTATTGAGTCTTTACTGTGTTTGGAGGCGGGTGATCGAATGGATCCGATGAAGCGATACTCCAGTGCCAACCGGGAGCTATTTGCCCAGGGAACGGGCAATTTGTTCTCCGGATTGATTGGCGGACTGCCCATGACCTCGGTAATTGTTCGGACAACCGCCAACGTAAATGCAGGTGCCAAGACCAAGCTATCTACTATCGTGCATGGGTTACTTCTGTGCTTGGCGGTGGTGTTGATCCCCGGGTTGTTGAATAAGATCCCAATGGCCTCGCTCGCTGCGATCTTGCTGATGATCGGGTTCAAATTGGCGAATCCGTCGGTATTCAAGCACATGTGGTCATTAGGAAAGCATCAGTTCATTCCATTTATGGTGACGGTATTAGCAGTTGTTTTAACTGACCTGCTCAAGGGCGTGGGCGTTGGGGTGGTCGTGAGCGTATTTTTTATTCTGCGGGGCAATATGAAATTGGCTTACTATTTCCGCAAGGAAGCACATCACACGGGTGATATCATCTACATCGACCTGGCTCAGGAGGTTTCCTTCCTGAACAAAGCTGCCATCAAGCAAACACTCGGTCATTTGCCGGCCAACAGTAAGGTGGTGATCGATGCTGTGAATACGGTTTATATCGATCATGACGTGTTGACGCTGATCCGTGATTTTCTTCAGTTCGGTTCTAAAGAAAAGAACATCGACGTTACCCTCCGGAATTTTAAGGATGTATATCAGATGGCAGACTCCGTACACGTGCACTCCGTACCCGGTAAATAAACCATATTACTTGCTCACGAGCCGTCCCGCGACTTGCTGCAAGCCAACGGCACTGCGTTTGAATTTGAATTGCAATTCCAACAGCTTTTGCCACGTCTCCTGATAACGAGTTTCTCGGGCATTAACCAGGAACAAGCTGCTTTCCCCTTGCCGGAAGCGAAGCCACTCCAGCTGCAGCAGGTTGGCATACTGGCGGAGCATTTGTTGTTGTATCACCGTTTGTTGTTGGAGTGCGACTTGCTCGGTATACAGGGCACGTGCCTGGTTGGTCAATTTCCAGCCGGTCCAGTCTTGTTTCCATCGATTTTGGCGGATCTTCCATTCGGTAACTTGCAGCTGACCCCTTTCGGCCGACCACCTCAGCGGAACCGACAGGCGGAGGCCATATCGGTAGTTGTTCTCCAGCCAGGGTTGTTGCATCGTCCGGATCAGGTTATTGTTTTTTCCCAGTTGGTTGTAATCAAAGCGAACATCGGGCAGTAATTCCTGACGGAAAAATTTTCGATCGACCCGTAATTGTTGGCCTTGATAAGTCAAGGCCTGCCAATCCGGATTGTTCACGGGCAGGGCACTGGTCCACTCCTCGAGCCGACCCGGATCCGGCTGTTGGGCGTATTCCCGGATGGCCGTGGAATCGGGTTTCACATTTTCCGGCAGCAGAAAAGGCTGCTGATTTTCCATCCAGAGATGGTCCGATAATTTCCATTGGGCTTTTCTTCGATTGAGTTGTGCTTCCTGATACGCGATCTGCCACTGATTTAGTTGGGCTAGACCCTCAATCGTATCGGCAGCCGCCCGATCACCTTCTCGGACAGAGGCTCGGATCAACTCGAGCCGTGTTTGATTGATCTGCAGGAGGCTGTCCAGCGATCGTTCCCATTGATGATATCGAACCCAATCCCAAAAGTCTTCCAGGGCCTCGGCCAATAAATCGTTTAGCATTTTTCGTCGTTCGTTCTCGGAGGCCTCGATGCCAATGGTGGCCTTTCGGAGATCGGTTCGTCGTTTATCCATCGACAGTCCTTTGAGTAGGGGTAGCGAGACTCCCACATAATTGTTTGCACCCAGGGTCTCGGTCTCGGGTGTTCGGTTACCCGCTAAATATTCCCAACCGCCCTTGACTTCCACGCCAAACCAAGTGGGGATTCGCCACGCTGTATTTCGGTATTCGTAATAAGCGAGTCCGTCGACGGTCTTCGATGCTCGTTCGTATTCAACCCGTGGGTCGAACGCACCGCGGGTCCGGGTGCGTTCGGATGCTGCTAGTTGTATACCCGCTTGTGCCTGACGTGCGATCGGGTGATGTAGCATGACAATACTGCGTAATTCCGCCTCCGAAAGCGTGACGGATTCTTCTTGGGCTATGCTTGGTTGGAGGCTCATACCCAGCAGAAGCGTGATTGCCATGCTCCGCCGTAAGCGTGAAAAGACTGAGGGGCTCATTGTTCAGCGGATTGAATGGGTTGATAATAATCCGGCGGGAAGCCATTGATATTTCGCCAGAGCTCGTACCAGATCGGAACATCTTTCAATAGGGCCATGCCCTGTGCTCCGGCCCCCATGCGCAGTTGGGCTGGCCAGGGTTTATCGTTCGGATCTTCTGCCACCAGGATGCGGAATTTTCCATCGGCATTCACATTTCTCTCAACCGCCGCAACGATTCCGCCGAAGGTGCCGTAAGAGGCTTGTGGCCAGCCACTGAAAACGATCGCCGGAAACCCATCGAACCAGAAACGAACTTTTTGTCCGAGGTTGACCAAGGGGAGATCGACGGGACGAACGAACAGCTCCACGGCCTTTTGCATCTTATCCGGTACAATGTCGAGTATCCGTTCGCCATCCTTCACGATCTCGCCGATACCGGCTTTACGGGCATTGATCACTTGCCCGTCCTGCGGTGCCAGAATAAAGTACATATTGTTACGGATGACGTAATTGGCATACAGATTTTGGAGTTTAGCCGCTTCCGCCTCTCCGGTGGCGGCCTCCGAGAAAGCCTGCATCTGATCACCTTGTGCCTTGGCGATCTTCTCGGCAAAGGATTGACGGATCGTATTCTGCTCGATCTCCAGGATGACACGCTCCTGTTTTTCGTTGGCCAGCTTGTTCTCCGCCGTTACTTTCTTGGCCAAGGCATTTTGATAGTTCACTTTTCGACGTTCGAGGTCGACCAGCGAGATGGCGCCGGACTGGAACAGGTCTTGCCCGGCTTGGAGCTGTCGCTCATTGACCGTTACCTCATTTTTAGCGGCCTGCACATCCTGCTCAGCGGCCTCAATGGTGCGCGTCTGCTGCTCCAGTTTATTTCGGTTCTGCTCCAGCTTGAGTTGTTGCTCTCGTTGCAAGGCGTTCAGCTGCGAGGCAGCGGCATCGGCTTTGGACTGATAAAACGAAATGCTTCGCTGTTTGGCACTGAGTTGCTCACCGGTCCGCTGTACCAGCTGCGGATCCAGATAGCTTTCTTTGACCTCCGTCAACTGCAGCAGGGTGTCTCCTTTTTTTACTCGATCGCCTTCTTTCACCTGCCAGTTCACGATCCGCCCGCCAATGATGGTATTGATCTCTTGTGGTCGCTGCTCGGGACGAAGTGTGGTCACCCGCCCCTTGGAGCGAATGTTCTGCGTCCACGGCAGAAACAGAAACAGGAACAAGACTAAGACGATACCCCAAAACCAATAGCGGACCCGACTTTTTTGATCGTATCGATAAATATGTTCCTTTACCGAGGGACTCATTTGAAATGCTTTCATGGCTGTTGGATTTTAGAATCAGAACTGGGTTGACTCATATCAATCCGGTAAGGTGCCCGGTTAATGAATTCAGGGTCATTGGTGACCACCACAACGGTCACACTATCGGGTAGCTCAAGCAAGAAGTTTTGTATCGCACGCCTGTCTTCCGGACTGCAACCACGCCAAGGGTCTTCCAGTAACAACAGACGCGGTTTTTTAGCCAGCGCCCGCAGCAGCAGGATCTTTCGAATCGTACTTCCGGATAAGCGTGCTCCGAGCGGACTCACCTTCGTGTCCCAACCAGCCTCCCAGGATTGTATCTGTTTGTCAAAATGAATCTTTCGGGCAATGTCCATCAACTCCTCGATCGGTATTTCCATTCTGCCCAAGGTGACATTCTCCCAAACGGTTCCTTGAAAAATATGCTGCCCGCTCAGGCTGATCCCGATCTGGGCTCGCAACGTATCCATGTGATAATTGGAGACCGGTATCCCATCGAAGGATAACTCCCCTTCAAAACCGGTATAAATACTTCCCATCAATTGAAGCAAGGTCGATTTTCCACTGCCCTCCGGGCCCACGATGCAGGCCTTAGCACCCGCCGGGATCTCCGCTTCGGAAACCTGCAGGATCGGTTGATTGTCCCGAAAGCCAAACCGTAGGTTTCGCATCCGCACCGAAATGCCCTCGTTTCGCCAGGGCATGGTCAGCTGACCAGATAATTCCTCTTCTTTATCCGTGACCTTGGCGATCTTATCGACCGAAGTAAGCACATCATAGACACTGTCCAAGTTGCCGATCAATTTCTCCACGGCTCCGATCACAATGATGATCACGATCTCAGCTGCAATGAACTGACCGATGTTCAGTTGCTGATCCAACAATAGGATCGAGCCGACCAGTAACATGCCCATCGTGATGATGGTCTTGAATGCCACCAAGATCCGATACTGAAAAAGTAAGATTTTGAAGTGCTCCGTACGTTTCTCCAGATAACGGATCGTTCTTCGCTCGGCGTTTCTCGTCAGTACCGGTCCGTCCGGTTCAAACTTGAAAGCCTTGATGCCTCGCGCCATCTCCTCGAGCCAAGCTGCCAAACTGTATTTATGTCGGCTTTCCTCCAGGCTGCTGGCTAGTCCCCTGGCGCCGGTATAGTATAAGATGCTACCCAATACCAAAATCAGCAAGATGCCAAACAGAATGAAAGCGGGGTGATAGAAGGAAAGCAGGATCAGCCCAAATAAGATCTGTATGCTTGCCGTCGGGAAATCCAACAACAATTTGGAGAGACCTTTTTGCAGGGCCGGGATCTCAAAAAAACGATTGACCAACTCAGGCAAGTATTGCTCATCTGCCTTGCGCAGATCGATCAGGGGAAGTTTATTGGCAATGCCTTGGGTGTACCGGACAAACAAGGTCTGCTGGATCTTCTCGATCAGCTTCATTTGGTTGATGTACATCAGACCGGTAACCAGTACGCCGGCCACCACACCAATGATCAGCAGGATCAACGAGGCGGAAAATGTTCCCCCCAATACAAAATTGATGATACTCTGAATGCCCACCGGTAAGGAGAGCTGGATCAAACCTGCCAGAATGGCGTAGAAGTAAATGGAAGAGAAAGCGGACCGTTCGTCTTGGATCAGTTGCCAAATGCGGGCAATCGGGGATAGATTTTTTTTCATTGAATTTGTTTGATGTTCTGAATCGACCTGGCTAGGGGTCGGCTACGGAGGCATCAAACAAAATCAGGAGGTGGCGTCAGATGTTTTCGGATAGGATCTGGCAATGTCCCCCCCGGAGGTGTACCCTTTGTACCCGCCACTGCGTCGAAATACCACAGGGCGTCCGGGATTAGGTGTTCCTCCATCGGAGAAAACGATTTGCCCTGAGTGTTCTCCTGCCCCTTTTCTTCATCCATGATCAGGATCGAAATCTCCGTTTTGGTCAGGAGCGACTGAGCAGCAGGCATCAATACCGGCGATAGTAATACAAAAATCGCTATGAGCGCTTTCCATTTCACGCCGCAAAATTATACCTTGTAGCGCCTGCTGATTTTCGGAAACGGGAAAATCGTATCGATTTTACATTTCTTTTACGTTTTCGAGGGTTTTCTTTGTTCAAGCCATAAATGATTCGATCCTTTGAAATTTAAACGCGCTACTTCGAACGGTCTCCGAAGCCTTTTTTCTGACTTCTTCCAAAGCGAGAAGTCCTCCGGCATTCTGCTGATCGGCTGTACCGTCTTCTCCCTGCTGCTGGCCAATTCGGCCTGGGGCACGGCCTATCATCATCTTTGGGAGACCCCGATCGGCCCTTATTCGCTGGAGTTTTGGATCAACGACGGACTCATGGCGGTTTTCTTTTTACTGGTCGGTCTGGAGATCGAACGCGAGATCTACATAGGCGAACTCTCCTCCCCCAAACAAGCCATCCTCCCCATTGTAGCCGCCTTGGGTGGAATGCTGGTACCCGCCGCCATCCATTTCGCCCTGAACGAGGGCAGCCCAGCCGCTGCCGGTTTCGGCATCCCCATGGCCACCGATATTGCCTTTGCCCTCGGCATTCTCTCACTAGCCGGCAAATCCGTCCCCCTCTCGCTCAAGATCTTCCTCACCGCCCTCGCGATCATCGACGATCTCGGCGCTATTCTCGTAATCGCGATTTTTTATACTCAGGAGCTTTCTTTGCCCGACCTATTCATCGCCCTCGGCATTTTTATCTCACTTTTCGTCCTCGGAAAACTCGGTATGCGCCGCTTGATCTTCTTCCTCGTACCCGGTGCATTCATGTGGTATTTTATGCATGCATCTGGCGTACACGCCACCATCAGCGGGGTCCTGCTTGCCTTCGCCATTCCATTCGGCGGTACCGGACAAGAATCCCCTTCCTACCGACTGCAACACGCCCTGCACTATCCGGTCGCCTTCGGGATCGTGCCACTATTCGCGCTGGCCAACACCGGCATCCCACTCGAGCCTGCTTTTTATAACAGTTTATTCTCGTTGAATAGTTTGGGAATTATTGGGGGACTCTTCCTCGGAAAACCCATCGGTATTCTGAGCTTTTGCTGGCTCTCGGTCAAATCTGGTTGGGGGGCTTTGCCCAATAAAGTGGGCTGGAAACAATTGTTGGGTGCAGGTCTGCTGGCCGGAATCGGATTCACGATGTCGATCTTCATCACATTGCTGGCTTTTGAAGACATCCAGATGGTAAACGATTCCAAGATCGCCATCCTAACGGCCTCGTTGCTGGCGGCCGTGATCGGATTGCTCTATTTGCGTCGCGTGGGGTCTTCTTCGAGTTCGGCAGAGGAGTGAGGAATCCGGTCATAATCGCCCTTCCAGGCATACCAGCCAAAGATCATCAGCCCGATCGCAATGGGCGTGAAGATGCCGATGATGATGATCCATACCACCGGATTATTGATGTCTTTTTTTCCGCCCGGATCAACATATTGGAACGCCGCCGCAACCAACCCGTAGATCACCAGCGGTCCCAACAGCATCCAGACCCATCCGAAATATCTTTTTACTGTATTCATCATTCAATCCATTACGTTTTCATCTCGGGTATTGTCGAGATACAATACGCCGATCACCAAGCAAAGCGTAGTGATCCCGATCGGATACCAGAGTCCCACCAACGGATCGCCCGGAAACGACGTGCTCAACAACAATCCGATGAAGGGAACCAATCCCCCGAACACCCCATTGCCGATGTGATACGGCAAACTCATCGATGTATACCGAATGCGGGTTGGGAATAGTTCCACCAGAAACGCGGCGATCGGTCCGTATACCATCGTTACATAAAGGATGAGTAGGAAGACCAACCCTACAAACCGCCAATACATTTCATTCGGGAGCGTGATGACCGTGGCCTGTGGGTTCAATAAAATGCTGTGCTCCAAAAAATAGCCGAAAATGGGGCGATACGAGAGAATCGCCAGTAGCATGCCGGTCATCAGGATCCATTTTCTGCCCACGCGATCGCTGAGCCATCCAAAAAAAACAAAAAAAGGCGTGGCGGCTGCAATGGCCCAGAGCAGGATGGTGCGACTTTGCTCAAAATCCAATTTGCATTTGGTCTCCAAAAAACTTTGCGCATAGAATTGCCCGGTATACCAAACCACCCCTTCTCCCATCACCGCGCCAAACAACGCCAACAATACCATCTTGAAATTGCGACGGTTTTGGAAAGATTCCCGGAGGGGGTTGGCGGAAGTTTTACCGGACGATTTCAATTCGGCGAACAAGGGTGATTCGGACATGTTCAGTCGGATATAGATCGAGACGCCCACCAACAGCAAGGAGATCCAGAACGGATAACGCCAACCGCCCCATTCGGCCGTGAAGCTGGATTCGGGCATGCTGGAGCGGACCAATAAAATCACGCCGAGAGCCAAAAACAATCCCAGCGTGGCCGTAGTCTGTATCCAACTCGTGTAATATCCTCGCCTTTTTGCCGGGGCATGCTCAGCCACATAGGTGGCCGCACCTCCATACTCACCCCCCAGGGCCAATCCTTGTATCAATCGTAATAAAAGCACCAACACCGGTGCCCATAGTCCGATACTTTGATACCCCGGCACACAACCGATCAGGAAGGTGGATCCGCCCATCAAGACCAGGGTCAGCAAAAACGTGTATTTCCGCCCCACTTTATCGCCTAGCCGACCAAAAACCAAGGCACCAAAAGGACGCACGATGAAACCGGCCGCAAAAATGGCCAGGGTGCTCAGCAAGGCAGCGGTGGGATTGCCCGCCGGAAAAAATTCGACCGAGATCGTTTTGGCCAGCATCCCAAAAAGGTAGAAATCGTACCACTCGATCATGGTCCCCACCGAAGAGGCAGCAATAATCCGGCGGATGGAAGAATGTCCCATTTCCGAAAGATAGTTGATAATTTTATACACCCCGACCGAAACCCATTGTATGCACCATCCTTATCAAATCCGCTCGATTGAGCAATATCAATCCGATTACCAACGCAGCCTCGATGATCCGGAAGGATTCTGGTCCTTCATCGCCGAACATTTCGTCTGGAAGAAAAAATGGGACCGCGTACTGCAATGGAATTTTAGCGAACCCCGCGTGCGCTGGTTCGAGGGGGCTCAACTCAACATCACGGAAAATTGCCTCGACCGGCATTTATCGGAAAGGGCCGAACAGCCGGCCATCCTCTGGGAGCCCAATGATCCGAAAGAATCTAACCGGACGCTCACCTATCAACAGCTTCATCAACAGGTTTGTCAATTCGCACAAGTGCTTCGCAATAACAATGTGCAAAAAGGCGATCGGGTTTGCATCTATATGGGCATGGTGCCCGAACTGGCCATTGCCGTGCTGGCCTGCGCACGGATCGGGGCCATTCACAGTGTCATCTTCGGAGGTTTCTCCGCTCAAAGTATTTCAGACCGACTGAATGATGCCCAAGCTGCCTTCATCGTTACCTGTGACGGTGCTTACCGCGGGGCAAAAGATATCCCTTTAAAATCGGTGATCGATGATGCGTTGGTGGGAAATGATACGGTCAAGCGTGTGATCGTCTATACCCGCACCGGGGTGGCCGTTTCCATGATCAGCGGACGAGATGTGTGGTGGGAAGAAGAGATGAGAAAAGTTGCAGATTCTTGGAATGTTCCCGCCGAAACCATGGAAGCCGAAGATCCCTTGTTCATTTTGTACACCTCGGGCAGTACTGGCAAACCCAAAGGCGTGGTGCACAGCTCGGCAGGGTATATGGTATGGACCAACTACACGTTCCTCAACGTATTTCAATATCAACCCGGACAGATCCATTTCTGCACGGCCGATATCGGATGGATCACGGGGCATAGTTATATTTTATACGGTCCGCTCAGCGCCGGCGCCACTACCCTGATGTTCGAAGGCATTCCCACCTGGCCCGATGCAGGACGTTTTTGGGACATCATCGATAAATACCGGGTCAATATTCTCTACACGGCACCCACTGCTATTCGGAGTTTGATGGGATTTGGGGAGGCACCCTTGCAAGGAAAGGATCTTTCCTCCTTGCAGATATTGGGAACCGTGGGCGAACCCATCAATGAAGAAGCCTGGCATTGGTACGAGGAGAAGATCGGGAAAGGCCGTTGCCCCATCGTCGATACCTGGTGGCAAACAGAAACCGGGGGCGTACTGATTTCCAACCTGGCCGGTATCACACCGTCCAAACCTGCCTGGGCTACTTTACCCATGCCAGGCGTCAAACCAATTTTAGTAGATGAGAAAGGAGCACCGGTGAAGCAGCGCGATGAAAACGGATTATTGAAAGGCAATCTTTGTATTCAATCGCCCTGGCCCTCGATCTTGCGAACCACCTATGGCGATCACGAGCGATGCCGACAGAATTATTTTGCCACCTATGACAATTTATATTTCACAGGCGATGGTGCTTTGCAAGACGCTGTCGGAAATTTTCGAATTACGGGTCGTGTCGACGATGTGCTGAATGTAAGTGGTCACCGCATCGGTACGGCTGAGGTCGAGAATGCCATCAACGCCCATGCCGGGGTGGTGGAGAGTGCCGTGGTGGGTTATCCGCATGATATCAAGGGACAAGGCATCTACGCCTATGTCATCGTCTCGCATTTTCATCAGGATGCCGAGCATACCCGGAAGGATATTCTGCAAACCGTTACCCGGGTGATTGGTCCCATTGCCAAACCCGACAAGATCCAATTTGTCAGCGGACTCCCCAAAACGCGCAGCGGCACGATCATGCGCCGCATCCTCCGAAAGATCGCCGAGGGAGAAACCACGAATTTGGGCGATACGACCACATTGCTGGATCCGGGGGTGGTGCGCGAGATCGTTGAGGGAAGGCAGTCCGATGTCTAATGACCGATGTCCAATGTGGTCCGCAGTCCGCCGATTTTTCAACTCACAATTCCTTCATCCTTCACCCTTCATCCTTCATCCTTCATCCTTCATCACCCTACTCCTAAGTATCTTTGCTAAAATTCACACCAAATGAACCAAGGCATTATCGACCGGCTCCGGGGGGAGTTGAGTGAGATCCGGGAGGCGGGGCTATTCAAGACTGAACGTATTATTGAGAGTCCCCAAGGTCCCGAGATCCTCGTGGGCGGGAAGACCGTGCTGAATTTCTGTGCCAATAATTATTTGGGCTTGTCGAGTCACCCGCGGGTGATCGAAGCGGCCCACCGGGCCATTGACGAGCGTGGTTTCGGCATGAGCAGTGTACGGTTCATCTGCGGCACGCAGGATATCCACAAAGAATTGGAAGAAAAGATCTCCGCTTTCTTGGGCACCGAGGATACGATCCTCTACGCCGCGGCCTTTGATGCCAACGGAGGTGTATTCGAACCCCTGTTCAATGAGCAGGATGCCATTATTTCCGATGCGTTGAATCATGCCTCGATCATCGATGGCGTGCGGCTCTGTAAGGCACAACGTTATCGGTATGAGCATAACAATATGGATGATCTGGAGGCCAAACTCAAAGAGGCGGCCGGTTGCCGGAGTCGGATCATCGTAACAGATGGATCGTTCAGCATGGATGGTACGATCGCGCAATTGGACAAGATCGTCCCCCTCGCTGAACAATACGATGCCATCGTGATGATCGATGAGTGTCACTCTTCCGGCTTTTTGGGGAAGACCGGTCGCGGTACCCATGAATACCGAGGCGTAATGGGCAAGATCGATATCATCACCGGTACCCTGGGTAAGGCCTTGGGGGGCGCGTCGGGCGGATTCACCTCGGGCAGTAAGGAGGTCATCGAGATCCTTCGGCAGCGTTCAAGGCCTTATTTGTTCAGCAATACCCTGGCTCCTTCGATCGTGGGGGCTTCCATTGCAGTGCTCGACATGCTGACGCAAACCACCGACCTGCGGGATAAACTGGAGCAGAACACGAAATATTTCCGGTCCAAGATGACGGAGGCCGGATTCGACATCAAACCAGGTGATCACCCCATCGTGCCCATCATGCTCTATGATGCTGTTCGGGCGCAGACCATGGCCGCCCGGTTATTGGAAGAAGGAATCTATGTGGTCGGGTTCTTCTATCCCGTCGTTGCCAAAGGCCAGGCCCGGATCCGGGTACAACTCAGTGCGGCACATGAAAAGCATCATCTCGATCGGGCGATTGAAGCGTTCATTAAAGTAGATGAGAAGATGAGGGGATGAGAAGTTGAGCAAATTCCCTACCAGCCTCTCATCTCCTCATCTCCTCATCCCCTCATCTTCCTCCGTATCTTTGCTAAAATTCACCGCATGCGTTTTTGGTCCTTGTTCATTTCGCTCACCACCCTGACTTTTTTTTCCTGTACCGTAAGCAACAATGTCAAGGAAGATGACTCATTGGCGCCTTTTTTTACGGAAAATGGGGTGACGGGTTGTTTTGCGATCATGAACAATGCTACCGGACAGTTCACGACCTACAATCTCACGCGTTATCGCGACAGCAGCTATTCCCCCGCCAGTACGTTTAAGATCATCCACTCGCTGATCGGTTTGCAGTCGGGCGTGATCTCGGGCGACAGCATGGTCATTGAATGGGATGGCATTACGCGTTCCGTTCCCGGGTGGAACAAAGACCTCACGATGTATGAAGCTTTTCGGGTATCGGCCGTGCCTTATTATCAGGAAGTAGCCCGACGCATCGGCAAAGACACCCTGAATTTCTGGCTCGACAGCCTCAAGTACGGATTGCGCTCGGTCAAGGATACTTTTCGCATCCGCTCAGCGGTCGATTCGTTTTGGTTGGACAACTCCGTCAAAGTCACCCCCGATGAACAACTTGGTATCGTGAAGCGACTGTATTTTAACCAGCTTCCGTTCTACAAATCGTATCAGGAAACCGTCAAGCGTGCCATGTTCCAGGAAAGTAATACCAAGTATCGGCTGGGCTACAAGACGGGACTCGGCTTCACGGAGAAGGGAAATCAACTGGGTTGGATCGTTGGATGGATCGAAGAGAACAATCATCCTTATTTTTTCGTGCTCAATGTTGAGTCACCCAACCAAACGACCGACCTGGCATCTGTCCGGGTCAACCTGCTCACAGAAATCCTCGATCATTTAGGTTTTAGAAAAGGCGAACGATAAGATGACCTGGCAACACTATACAAAATCCCTCACGGCGTATCAGCGTTTGAAGACCTTGCCCGTCCGCGTCGGTGATCTTTGGCTGGGCGATGGCAATCCCATTCGGGTGCAAACGATGACCACCACCGATACGATGGATACGCAGGCCACCGTCGAGCAATCCATTCGTTGCATTGAGGCCGGTGCGGAGCTGGTTCGGATCACGGCACCCTCCAAAAAAGAAGCGGAGAACCTGCTGAACATCAAGCATGAACTTCGTCAGCGTGGGTACACAACACCCTTGGTTGCCGATATCCATTTCACCCCGAACGCTGCCGAGATCGCCGCCCGTATCGTGGAGAAGGTTCGGGTGAACCCGGGGAATTATGTCGATAAAAAGAAATTTGAACAGATCGAATACACCGACGCGGAGTACGCCGAGGAGATCGATCGGATCCGCGAGCGGTTTACGCCACTGGTTCGCATCTGTAAGGAACATGGTACGGCCATGCGCATCGGCACCAACCATGGTTCGTTGAGCGATCGGATCATGAGTCGCTATGGCGACACGGCCATCGGTATGGTAGAAAGTGCGATGGAGTTTTTGCGGATCGCGCGGTACGAGGATTTTCACAATATCGTGTTGAGCATGAAAAGCAGCAATCCGCAAGTGATGGTACAGGCCTATCGGTTGTTGGTTCGGACCATGCAAGATGAGTTTGGGGTTTGTTACCCGCTGCATTTGGGGGTGACGGAGGCGGGTGACGGCGAAGATGGTCGGATCAAAAGTGCTATTGGTATCGGAACCTTGCTGGAGGATGGCATTGGTGATACGATTCGGGTTTCCTTGACGGAGGACCCGGAGTTTGAGATCCCGGTTTGTCGAGATCTGGTGAAACGCTATAATACGCCTGCCACCACCAACGTTCACGAACTGCCCTCCATGCTTGCGCTGCCGTATTCTCCATTCGACTATCAGCGTCGGCACAGTTTTGCGGTCGATCGTGTCGGGAATAAACAAGTGCCCGTGGTGGTGGCCGATCTGAGTCGGGCCGACCTAAGCAAGCCGGAAACCCTTCAATCCATTGGTTATACCTACCACACCACGACCGACAAGTGGAGTATTTCCGATGCAGCCGCTGATTATATTTTCAGTGGCCATCAGATTTTACCGTTCGCGCTGCCCGGCACCTTAAAAGTGATCGCTTACCCTGATACCTGTGTGCAGGCGGCTGATCCGACGCATTATTCACCGTTGTTTGAGGCGGCGGGTTATATAGGATCGGATCAGCGTCATGCATCGTTGAATTGGGTGATGCTGGATTGCTTTTCGGATGATACGCCCATCAATGATTTTACGCATTTGGAGGAGTTGGCCAACGATCCGGCGGTGGTGTTGTGCCTGAGCAGTCGTAGGCCCAATGCCGTGCAGGCGGTTCGCCGAATGTTCATGGAATTGATGGGAAGGGGCATTGAAAATCCGGTGGTGTTGATGACCGACAGTTCGGCGCAAACGGCCGACGATCACCTCATTCATTTTGCCACGGAGACGGGGGCTTTGTTGTTGGATGGGATGGGTGACGGGATCTGTTTGGGTTACAGTGCAAAAGCCGGGATCGATCATACGCAGGTTAAGGGACGAACGTATTTACCGGTCCAGAACATCGATCAGTTTACGAATAATACGGCCTTCAGCATTTTGCAGGCGACGCGCACGCGCATTTCGAAGACGGAATATATCAGTTGTCCCAGTTGTGGCCGCACGTTGTTTGATTTGCAGGAGACTACGGCCCGCATTCGGTCGGTCACCCACCACTTGAAGGGCCTGAAGATCGCGATTATGGGGTGCATCGTGAATGGTCCGGGTGAAATGGCCGATGCCGATTTTGGATATGTTGGAAGTGGTCCGGGTAAGATCACTCTCTACAAAGGCAAGGAAGTCGTGAAGAAGAACGTGAACAGCGAGGTGGCGGTAGATGAACTGATCAATTTACTCAAAGAAGAGGGCGTCTGGCTGGAGAAGTAAGTTTGAATAGTTTGACTAGTTTAAAAAGTTACTGTACCTCCCGATTCTCAAACTATTCATTGTACGATCATGAATGTGCGAAATAAATCCATTTTATTCTTCCTGATCCTCGTCTTCAACATCCTCTCCGCGGAGCTTGGATGGGAGGCAGGTGTGTTCGTGACCAAGCCTTTGCTGATGCCGTTGTTGGGTTGGCTGTTGGTAGGGAGTGATGGGGCAAGGGTGAAGTGGGTTTGGTTTGCTTTAGTTTTTTCTTGGTTGGGTGATATGCTGCTGATGCTGCCGATGGATTTGTTTGTTTTTGGGTTGGGATCATTTTTACTGGCTCATATCTTTTATATCCGACATTTTTGGGGTGTTTGGAATCGTGCGCAGATCACCTTTCGGCCACTTTATTTGCTATTGGTGGGGCTGTATTTAGGATTGTTGCTTTACCTGCTCTTTCCGACGCTTGGTTCCCTGCAAGTGCCCGTGATCGTTTATGGTCTGGTTATTTCCACCATGTTATTGTTGGCGCTTCACTCCGGCCGATCGGGTTATCGGTGGGGGGCTGCGTTATTTGTGCTTTCAGACTCGATCCTGGCCATAAACAAATTTCATACGCCTCTGCCCTTGTCGGCTCTTTGGGTGATGGGGACGTATGGGTGGGCGCAGTACGGAATCGTATTTTCGTCCAGAACTGATAAGTTTGAATAGTTTGAGAAGTTTGATTAGTTTAAAAAGTTACTACACGTCCCAATTCTCAAACGCTTCAAACTAATCAAACTTCTCAAACTCCTCCTGGTATGTATTACATCTTGTATCCCTTCCTCTGGTTGATCTCCTGGCTTCCGTTCGGGATATTATATGTGTTGTCGGATCTGATCTATGGGTTGGTCTATTATGTGGCTGGGTATCGGAGGGAGGTGGTATTTCAGAACTTACGGATCGCATTTCCTGAAAAGACGGAGGCGGAGCGGGTGGCGATCGCGAAGCAGTTTTATCGGAATATGGTCGATACGTTCGTGGAGTCGATCAAATTCATCACGTTATCCAAGTCGGCTGCTCTGAAGCGCAGTTCGGTCGATTTTTCAGCGTTGGATGAGGCCCTCTCGCAGGGCAAGCCGGTTTATGCCTTCGGGGCACATCAGTTCAATTGGGAGTATGTGAACGTTTTATTTCCCTTGCACCTGAGGGTTCCGTTCATCGGAGTGTATATGCCGATTGCGAATCGGGCGTTGGATCGGATCTTTTATGATTTTCGGAAGCGGTATGGTACGGTCTTGGTTGCGGCAACCGAATTCAAGGAAAAGCGGGAGGCGTTACTGAAGGGACAATATGTTTTAGCACTGGCGGCCGATCAAAATCCCGGTCACCCCGCCAATGCCTTTTGGATGCCCCTATTCGGGAAGCCGGCGCCTTTTGTGACAGGTCCCGCCAAAGGTGCCATCCGATCGAATGCGGTCGTGGTCATGGCCGAGATGCAGCGAAAAAAACGCGGGCATTATCATTTTGGAATACGGGTCATAGCCGATTCAGTGGAAGGAATGGAACCGGCCGTTTTGGCCGCTCGCTATCGAGATGAACTGGAGCGTGTGATCCGCCAAGATCCTGCGAATTATCTGTGGAGCCACCGGCGGTGGAAGTATGAGTGGCGTAGTGAGTATGAAGGATGAAGGGTGAAGGATGAAGGGTGAATTGACTCTCTACCATCAACTCTCAACTACTTCATCCTTCACCCTTCATCTCCTCAACCTCTCTAATGGCTTTCCATCCCCCCAACACATTTCGGAGCTGGTGGAATCCTTGTCGTTTCAGCATGGAGGCGGCGATGACGCTGCGGTATCCGCCGGCGCAATGGATATAGAGATTTTGGTGGTCTTCGAGGTGGGCCATGGAGCCGGGGTCGGTGAGTGTGTGCAGGGGTAGGTTGACGGCATCGTCGAGGTGGCCGGCTTCGAACTCAGATTCTTTGCGTACATCAACGACTACGAGGTTTGGATCATGCGGGAGGTCCATCAGCAATTCATCCGGTTCTACATCTATGATCAGGTCTACCGTTTCACCGGCATCCGCCCAGGCGGCAAAGCCACCTTGCAGGTGACCTTCGATCCGGTGAAATCCCACCCGGGCCAAGCGAACAATGCTCTCTTCCTCTTTCCCGGGTTCCGTGATCAACAGCATAGGGGCATCGAAGGGGAGAAGGGCGCCTGCGAATTCGGCAAACCTTCCTTCCAGACCGATACTGATGGAACCCGGAACAAATCCCTTGGTGAAGACGGTAGCGGGACGCGTGTCCAGTAAGATCGTTTGGTCGGTGATACTGTCTTTGAACGCCGTCGACGACAGGGCTTGCATCCCTTTTTTCACCACGGCTTCCAGCGGATCGTACCCCTCTTTATTGATCTGGGCATTGATGGGGAAATAAGGAGGTGGAGCAGCGATGCCGTCGGTTACTTGCTGAATGAAGTCGGCCTTGGATTGGGCCTTCATGGCGTAGTTGGTAGCTTTCTCGTCACCGATGGTGCTAAAGGTATTGGGTCCCAGATTTTTTCCGCAGGAGCTACCCGGACCATGTGCAGGATAGACGATCACGTCGTTGGCCAGCGGCATGAGTTTACGGTGAATGCTCTCATAGAGCATACCCGCCAAGTCCTGCATGGTGAGATCGGCCCCTTTTTGGGCCAGGTCCGGCCGACCCACATCTCCCACAAACAACGTATCACCGGTGAATACGCAATGATCTTTACCGGCGGAGTCTTTGAGCAGGTAGCAGGTCGACTCCATCGTGTGACCCGGAGTATGCATGACCATAAACGTCAGTTCACCCAAGGGGATCGTTTCCCCATCCGTCGTCTTTCGTATGGGGAATTTCGTTTGGGCATTCGGGCCATAAATGATCGGGGCCCCGGTGACCTTGGCCAGATCCAGGTGCCCGCTGACGAAATCGGCATGAAAATGCGTTTCAAAAATGTATTTGATGGTAGCCTTTCGAGTAGCGGCCAATTGTAAATAGGCATCAATGTCTCGCAGGGGGTCGATGACGGCGGCCTCCCCATTGCTTTCGACGTAATAAGCCGCCTCGCTGAGGCAGCTGGTATAAAGTTGCTGGATGTACATGGGGTCTTGGAATTACCCTACAAAAGTACGAACGAAGAGGGAAAGGAGGCTTAGTTGCTGGAGAGTGACTGTGTGATCTGATTGAGCTGCCGGATGCGGGAGAGGTTTGAAGAATAATAGATATACTTTCCCTCGCGTTTTGTCTTCACAAATCCGGCCTTGCGCAAAATGGCCAGGTGCTGAGACGCTACAGATTGCTCCAGACGTAGCTTTACATAAATTTCAGTTACGGCAATTGATCCGTTGTCTGCAATCAAACGCAGTATCTGCTGCCGAAGTTTGTGGTTCAGGGCACGAAGTACAAGTGCCGATTTCTTCAACGCGATCAAATCAACGGCGATGTGATTCTTACTATTTTTTGATTCAGCTAATTGTAGGGTGTTACTGCTCATTACTTGAATGCCGGATTTTTTAATACGAGTGATAAAATTAGACGTGAAACACTTATATGTCCTTCGTTGGCAAATAATTATTTTTCAAATATAATGGATCGTGATAAGAAACGTTTTCTACAATGTTTTTTATTAGTTTTTCATAAGATAAATTAGCTAAGTATTTTATCATAAACGTATTTTGAAATAAGTTAAAATCATTACTATTTATGATTCTGGTCGCCTTTTGAGCGCCATTTCCAGTTACCAATACTTTTCTATTAGGAAAATTATCTCGAATAAATTCGGGTGTTAAAATCAGAGATTGTTCTGGCAGCAGAATATTCAATGCTCGATCGTAGACGCCAATATACACTTCATCGCGTCTGGCATCGATCATGGCCATGATCAGATCTTCAGCATTCTCGGCAACGGATCCTGCCAGCACCTGAAGCGAAGAGACGGTGACCAATGGAAGATTTTGTGCGTAGCAAATTCCTTTGGCGGCCGACAGCCCCACGCGTAAACCAGTGTAAGAACCCGGACCGTCCGTTACGCCTACTCCTTGTAGTTCATGAAACGAAACATCCGCTGCTCGCATAACATCCTGTATAGCTATATGCAGCCAGGCCGCATGATCGTTTTGTCGCGCATTTTCACGTACGGCCAATACCTTTCCCGCACGTGCAATCGCCACCGATGCCGTCTCCAAAGCCGTATCTATCAATAACATCAAACTCATCCAACTTTATTGACTATTCAAACAATTCAAACTACCTTCTCCCAAGCTGTCGCTGGTTCATATCTTGAATCCGTTTCGGCCAATCGCTGCAAAACTGAGTAAGCCTCTTTCCATCCAATTTTTTCACCCCATTCAAACGGACCAAACGGATAATTCGTGCCGAGCTTCATGGCCTGGTCGATGTCTTGGCGGTTGGCAGATCCTTCTCCCAACAATAAAAAAGCTTCGTTGAGGATCGACAGGAATATACCCGCACCTACCAATCCAATGCGGTCAGGTACCCCGATCGGATTTTTTTGAAGGGAAGCACACACTTCTTCGGTAATACCGGCTGCTTCCGGTCCCTCCCATACCATTTCCCAATCTTTTCCGCTTGCGAAACCCGGCCAGGCATTGAGTCGAATGCTGCGCTCGGGTAATTCCGCCAAGGTATGGCCGGGCGCGTGCACGAACCACCAGGCATCGGAGGGGGTGTTGGCCGGACGTTCCCGGGCAAAGCGGCCGGAAAGATCAAGGTAAACAGTGGCTGGTGGCATGGGTTCCTCTGCCGTCGCTACCTGCCATCCGGCGAGGGTATTGGTTTCTTCCAACCCCAAGCGTTTTGTGATATCTTTTTTATCGCCGACCAGCACCCACATAGAACGGTTTTTTGCAAAGAAAAGAGATAAAGCTAACTTGAGGGACTTCTGTTTACCATGACAAAAACAATCATCCGAACCGATCAGGCCCCCGCCCCCATCGGTCCCTACAATCAAGCCGTTGGCTATGGGGATATCCTCTACCTGTCTGGTCAGATCTGTCTCGACCCGGCAACCGGCCAACTCAACAATGCTACCCTCGCCGCGGAAACGCATCAGGTGATGAAAAACCTGGAGGCAGTCCTTCGGGCCGCCGGCCGTGATTTTTCGCATGTATTGAAGACGACGATCTTCCTGACCGATATGAACCAATTTGCGACAGTCAACGAGGTCTATGGCAGTTATTTTTCGGGTGATTACCCCGCGCGTGAAACCGTTCAAGTATCCGCCCTGCCCAAGTTTGTAAATGTTGAAATCAGCATGATCGCTGGTAAATAAAACTGACATGAATATGCTCCGCTTTCACCGCTGGTTTTTGGCTTCCTTCCTCATTGGTATGATTGGTTTGACGCTGTCATCCGATAACCTTCGCAAACCTACTGATGGACAAGAGGGGTATGACCGTCCGGGCGATGCCTTGGCGTTTGAGATCGAGCGGACCAAAGATCTGGCCACCGGAAAAGTGCCGTACGATCAACTCTGGCTGGCCAAGCAGTTTACTGAATCCTCCCGGGCCAGTAGTGTGGGGCGTTTAGGAGCACTCTCCTGGTCCGAGCGCGGACCCAATGGCGACATCAACGGTCCGCAAGGCAACAGCCGTCCCAACCAGGATCAAACGGCTGGACGCATACGAGCTGCCATGGTCGACTCACTCGATCCTACGCGGAAAACCGTTTGGGTAGGTGGTGTAGCAGGCGGACTTTGGAAAACCACCGACATCACCGCTTCACCGGCCACGTGGACCCTCGTCAATGATTTTCTCAACAACCTGGCCGTCGCCTCCATTTGCCAAGATCCCCGTCCGGGATTTCAAACCACGATGTATTTCGCAACGGGTGAATCGTTCGGCAACATCGATGCCGTGGCGGGCATCGGCGTATTCAAGAGTCTCGATGGGGGAAACACCTGGACCTACCTGACCAACACCGCTACTTTCCCGAACAGCACCAAAATTCTATGCGACCATCAGGGGAATGTTTATTTGGCTACGCGGGGACAAGGATTACAACGATCCACCGATGGTGGGGCCAGTTGGACCAACATCACGCCCACCGGGGTAGGCACCAGTATCGCTGATTTAGAGATCAGTACCACGGGCGGACCGGGTCGATTGCATGTCGTTTCCGGTATCTTCAGTAGTGCCGGCTATGCTTTTACCGACTCCCCGGCCACCGCTACCGCCGGCAGCGGCTGGAGTTATCCCACGACCCCTTTTACTATGTTCAATCACCGCACCGAGCTGGGTATTTTGGGCAATAACCTGATCGCGCTTCCGATCAACGGAAGCTATCAAGTGCCGACGGTTTGGAAATCGACCGATGGCGGCGATAACTGGGCTGCTACCACGGGTCAGCCGACCGGAAACTGGGCAAACGGACAAGGTTGGTATAATCTCTCGGTTGCCTTCAACCCGAACAACCCGGCGGAAGTGATCGTGGGCGGTATCGATAATCACAAAACCATCGACGGAGGCATCACCTGGAGCAAGATCTCCGTCTGGGTCGGCACCTCGGGACAGTATGTGCACGCCGATCAACATAATATTCAGTGGTGGGACGGCGGAAATAAACTCCTTTTCACCAGCGATGGCGGGGTGCACTTCTCTGCGAACCGCGGATCCACGATCCGGGATCGAAACAAGGGACTTCGTCTCAAACAATTTTATGGAATCGCCATTCACCCACAGGAAACCAATTATTTTATTGCCGGCGCACAGGATAATGGGGTACATCGACTCAATCACGTGGGGCTAGACAGTTCCGTGGAGATCACCGGTGGCGATGGCTGCTATACCGCCATCGATCAAAATGAACCCCAATTCCAATTCGGCTCATATGTCTACAATGTTTACCGACGCAGTATCAACAACGGCGCTTCTTGGAGTACACCCGTCAATAGCCAAAGTACCGGCCGATTTGTGAACCCGTGGGATTATGATAACACCAACAACCGCATTTATGCTTGTAACAATGCCGGAACGTTTTTGCGTTGGGAAGATCCACAGACCGGCAACACCACTACGGTCGTTCCGATGGGTGATTTCGCCGGACAAAATGTGTCTGCCGTTCATGTTTCGCCCCATACACCCAATCGTGTTTTCTTCGGAATGGGTTTAGGGCGGGTCGTTCGAGCCGATGATGCCCATACCGCGGCACCTACTACTACCGTTATCACGCCGCCGATTGTCGGAACACCGTATGTGAATTGTATTATCACCGGCTCTTCCGATCAGAACCTGCTGGTGATCTATTCCAATTACAACACCAATAATATTTGGAGAAGTACCGATGGTGGCGCTACTTGGACAGCTTGCGACGGAAACCTCCCCAACATGCCCGTTCGCTGGGCGATGTTCCATCCCGATTCCGATTCAAAAGCGTTTATCGCCACAGAAACCGGCGTGTGGGAAACCGATCTTCTCACCGGAAGCAGTACCATCTGGAACGCGAACAATACTTTCCCCAACGTACGTACCGATATGATCAAGTATCGGTCCACCGATCGCCTCATCGCTGCAGCCACGCACGGTCGGGGAATATTCACCGCTACCGTTCCAGCGCCTTCCGGCTATACCTTCAACACCCCGGCTCCCGAAGTGGCTGCTTGTCCCGCTCCGGCCAGCATGTCCATCACCCTGGCTACGATCGTGGCCGGCGGATTCAGTAATTCCATCACGCTGGCTGCTACCGGAAATCCGACCGGTACATCCATATCCTTCTCCGCCAATCCGATCTCTCCCGGCAGCGCCGTTTCGGTTATTCTTAACGGAGCCAACACCTTGGCCCCCGGCACCTACAACATTACCATCACCGGAACCGCATCAGGTACTTCCAATCAAACCCGTGTACTTACCTATACGATTCAAGCAGGTGCAGGACCGATCATTACCTCCCAACCCGCCTCGCAATCCGTCTGTGCGAGCGGCGGTGCCAGTTTCTCTGTTGTTGCTACGGGCTCTTATCAATGGCAACTCAGCACGGATGGTGGCGTAACCTGGAGCAATATCTCCGGAGCCACTGCAGCATCCTATTCCATTGCGTCGGCCACTAGCTTAATGAATGGAAACCAATATCGATGTGTGGTGTCCAATCCCTGTGGTTCCACGAACTCCACAGCGGCTACCCTAACGGTGAGCAATTCCACTTCGATCCTCCAACAACCTCAATCGGCCACCGCTTGCGATGGTGGTTCACAAACCTTCCAGGTTACGGCCGCCGGGGGTACTCTTTCCTATCAATGGCAACGTAGCATAGACGGTGGAGCGAATTGGTCAAACCTCACGGGTGCTACCGCGGCTGCTTACACCGTAACCGGTGTTAGCTCTTCTATGAGTGGTCATCAGTATCGATGCATCGTGGTGGGTACCTGTCCGCCTACTACCGTCACGTCCGCTGCTGCTACGTTAAGCGTGACCAGCGCCCTCAGTATTACGTCCCAGCCCACCAACCAAACGATCTGTGAGGGCTCCACGGCTTTATTCTCCCTGACTGCTTTAGGTGCCACGACCTATGACTGGCAAGTGAGTATCAATGGGGGTACCAGTTACAATTCCATTCCGGGTGCAAGTGGCCCGACCCTCTCGATCCCCAATGCCGGAGCCAGTCTCTCCGGAAATCTATATCGCTGTCAGGTCAGCAGCAGCTGTGGAAATGCCACGTCCAATGCGGTTTCACTGACCGTGAATGCCATTCCTCTGTTTTTTACTTCTCCTACTTCCAGCACTCTTTGCGTGGGCGGATCCAATACGTTTACGGCAACAGCCAGTGGTTCGGGTATCACGTATCAATGGCAGCAAAGCACGACAGGTTGTGCGGGTGTGTGGACCAACATCCCCGGGGCTACTTCGGGATCGTTGACTGTGAGTAATGTAACGATCGGCATGAATGGGTATGGGTATCGGTGTATCGCCAGCGGTGTTTGTACGCCCGCGGCCACTTCCGACTGTGCCGTGCTGACGGTGATCGCGCCAACCTTAGTCTCTTCCAATCCCAATTCCGTTGTGGTGTGTGAGGGTGCGAATACGAGTTTCAGCGTCGGCGCTACGGGTGCCGATGTGATCTATCAATGGCAGGTAGATGCCGGATCTGGTTTTGTGAGCTTGTCCAATACAGGCATCTACAGCGGTGTTACCACAGCTACTTTGAATCTGACGGGTGTAACTTCTTCTCTCAATGGATATTCGTATCGCTGTCAGGTTTCCAATCCGACTTGCACTGCCCTCGCCACCTCTGCCGCTGCAACGTTGACCGTGAATCGTCTGCCCGCCATCGGTACGCAGCCCGTCTCTCAAACGGTCTGCAGCGGATCCACGATTCTTTTCTCTATCACCGGCTCCGGTACGGGCGCGGCATATCAGTGGCAGGTCAATACGGGCAGCGGATTTACAAACATCTCGAATGATGCTACGTACAGCGGTGCTACGACCGATCAATTGACGATCGCAAACGCCGCGGTATCGCTTTCCGGGAATCAATATCGTTGTGTCGTGAGTGGAGTCTGTACGCCTTCCGTAACCTCAACGGCCGCCACACTGACGGTTCATGCTCCGGCGGTGGTTTCTTCTTCTCCCACTAGCCAGCAAGTTTGCTCCGGATCCTCAGTTACGTTCAGCGTTACCGGCACGAGCGTTGCCAGTATCAATTATCAATGGCAGGTAAGTACCAATGGTGGGAGTAGTTGGAGTAATGTTTCGGGCGCCACGGCATCGAGTTACCAGCTTAATCCGGCAACGATGTCGCTTACCGGGAATCAATACCGCTGTTTGTTATCGAATGCGACTTGTCCCGCACAAGCCCCCTCAACCTCGGCGGTGTTGACCGTTCGCCAGCAACCGACCGTCTCGCTCAGTGCAGCTCCGTTGACGGGATTATTGCCCGGGCAGACTACCACGCTCACAGCCAATCCTTCTGCGCCGACCGGTGGTACCTATAGTTATACGTGGACGCTGAACAATACGCCGGTATCGGTGACGGGGAATAGTTTGTTGGTTGATATTACGAAAGTGGGCAATTATCAGGCAACGGTTCGGGAAACGTGGGCCGGCGGACTAACCTGTTCCGCTTCCTCATCGGTGGTGAATATCATTGCTCGTTCCAGCGACAAGCTATTCATCTTCCCCTCTCCGAATGATGGAAATTTTCAAGTATCGTATTACAATGCCAGTGGGGTGAATACCCAGCGTCGGATTCTGATCTATGATTCCAAAGGATCTTTGGTCGTTGACCGAGTATTCCCGATCGCCGGCGCCTATACCCTTATTCCCATCAACCTGACCCGTGGTAGCCGCGGCATCTACTATGTTGTCGTTGGCAATATGAATGGGGAACAGCTGGCGGAGGGACGCGTGCATGTACGTTGAGAGGATGAGAAGATGAGGGGATGAGCTGCGATGATTTTTTACCGAATGGTGGTATTGCTTTTTGTCGATGGGGATGCGATATTGAATGAATGTTCGTGTACCCATTTGAAAAATTGCAGGCGTGGCATGTGGCCCAATCCCTGGTTGTTAAGCTCTACACAGTTACTAGTAAATTTCCTTCAGAGGAACGATATGGACTGGTGCAGCAAATAAGAAGAGCGGCAGTTTCTATTTCATCCAACTTGTCGGAGGGCAGTGGCCGTTTTTCAGTAAAAGACCAAGGACATTTCTATAGTATGTCCTACTCCAGCTTGCTAGAAGTGCTTAATCAACTGTTTATTGCGAAACAACTTTCTTGGCTGTCGCCAGAGGACTACACTGAGCTTCGCGGACAAATAGAGCAACTATCCGCCATCATCACGGCACTCCGAAGGGCAGTCATGAACAAACAGCCAAAGGACAAAACAAACAAACTCTAAACGCTCATCCCCTCATCTTCTCATCCCCTCATCTCTTCTTCCACCCATTATTCCCCCGATTCACGTCCGGTAATTTTTTATCGGGGTCGGCGATGACTTCGGTGACTTCACTGGTGGTGGGTACCCGGAAGGTCCATTCGGCGCCACGTTGCCAGATCTCGACGGGTAATTTAAGACGGTGTGATTTGCCATTTGCTTCTTTGATATCAACGGTGACTGGCATCGGCATTTTTTCCAGGTTGGAGAGCGTGACCATGCTGCCGGAAGCAGGATCGCCCTCTATTGCTTTGATCCCTTTGACCGCGACATCCAATTTCCAGGTATTCATCACCCATGCGCGCCAAAACCAGGCAAGATTCTCACCCGAAACATTTTCCATGGTGTGGAAGAAGTCCCACGGCGTCGGATGCTTGTACGCCCAGCGACGAATATATTCTCTCAGCGCGCGATCGAATCGCTCTTCCCCCAGCACCTCATTTCGTAAGGCATGCAACATCTGCGCAGGTTTCATGTAGGCGGTGATTCCCAGGTTATCTTCTTTTATTACATCCGGTATGTTATATAGACCATCCATTTCCTCCCCGAACGTGTATTTTACCATGAAGGACGAATTGGGGTCGCTGAAAAAAGATTGTTCCTTGAACTCGCCATTCTTGAAGGCTTGGGTCGACAGATCATTGATGAAGGTGTTGAAACCTTCATCCATCCAGGCAAACTTTCGCTCATTGCTGCCCACGATCATCGGAAACCAAATGTGACCAAACTCGTGATCGGTCACCCCCCAAAGTCCCGGTCCGGCCGATTCCCAGCTGCAAAAAACAATACCCGGATATTCCATGCCACCCACAATGCCGGCGACGTTCACGGCAGCGGGATAGGGATACTCGAACCATTTCTTGGAGTAGTGCTCGATCGAACCTTTGACCATTTCGGTGGACAATTGCCAGCCCTGCTCTTTCACGCTCTCGGCGGGATAGACACTCATCGCCATACATTTTTTCCCGCTCGGCAGATTGATACGGGCCGCATCGAGGATGAATGCCTTGGAAGCGGCCCAAGCTACATCACGCGTATTTTGAATTTTAAATCGCCAAGTGATCGTAGGCGTGGCGGGCCGAGACGTTTTATCCTGGATCTCTTTCTCTCCTCGGATAGTGACGGTTTGATCGCTGCCAGCCGCCTTTTCCCACCGTTTCATCTGTTCGGCGGTAAAGCACTCTTTGGGATTTAGCAACTCGCCGGATCCTACGAGGATCAGGTCCGCGGGAGCCGTAATACTAAAATCAATATCACCATACTCTAAATAAAACTCTCCCGCCCCGAGATAGGGCATCGTATTCCATCCGTGGAGATCATCGTATACACAGATCCTCGGAAACCATTGGGCGACCTCATAGACCCATCCATTCTTTGTCAGCAACCGGCCCATCCGGTCCGTTCCATACTCCGGGATCTCGAATTCATAGGTGAGCGATAATTTGATCTTCTCCCCCGTCTTCAAGGGCTGCTCGAGGGGAACTTGCATGCGGGTATCGGTCGTGAGGGCATCTTTCACCAAATATTTTGAACTCAGATACTCAGCCCGCAGATTGCTGATGCTATACCCTTTTGTATAGGAAGCGTTGGCCCAGCGACCGCCCGTCTGCGTCGTCGTGGCCGATCCGCGCGAATCTTTTTGATAGATATTCTGATCGAGTTGCAACCAGAGAAAGCGCTGGGCATCCGGACTATTGTTAGTGTATGTTAAGCTAAGCTCTCCACTCACCGTATGCGTAGCCGTATCGAGTTTACATTGGATGCTGTAATCGGCCCGGTTTTGCCAGTAAGACGGTCCCGGCTCTCCACTGGCACTGCGATACACACTTCCCGGATAGGGATAAAAATCGGGATGAAACGCGGCCCGGTGATCGTAGTTCTGGGCATACGTACTCAATGTTACCAGAGTGAGGGCGAGGAGGAGGATTCTTTTGTACATATTTTTAAAGATGAGGAGATGAGAGGATGAGGGGATGAGGGTTCCGAGTTCAGGGTTCAGAGTTTCTGGTGTAAAATACTTTATATCGGGTTTGAATCTTGTTAAAATCTTATCCCACTTCAACGCTCATCCCCTCATCTTCTCATCCTCTCAACGAAAAAGCGCTTGCGCTTTTTCAACCGCTTCCGGTTTCCCGACATCAATAAACCGATCGCCGCTGTGATCGAACCCGAGGATCTGGTGTTCGGATGCCAAGCGCAGGTATACATCAGTAAGGGAGAATTTTCCGGTGAAGCCGTGTTTTCGCATCAGGGGGAAGATCTCCGGTTCAAAGACAACCACGCAGCTGTATGAGAGTGGCGTCAGCTCATGCTCGTCTCTCGACATTCGCACTTCGCCGGTACTGTTATTTTTCCAGCCACAAAGTTGCATCGACCGGTTGAAAAGGAATTGACGGGAGGAAGGGCGGTTGGTGACTCCGAAACTGATCAGGGGACGATTGGCTTCGTGAAAGCCGATCAATTTTGAAATATCCAGATCCGTCAGAATATCCACGTTACAGGTCACCAATCGTTGTGTTCCCAACAGTGATTCGGCTTTTAGTAATCCCCCACCAGTTTCCAGTACTTCTTCGCGTTCATCACTGATATAGACCTTACTGCCCCATCCATTCGATGCTTGGATCGCCGATTCGATCTGGTCAGCGAAGTGATGTACGTTCACCACCACCTCACGAATTCCATGTTGTTGGAGATATTCGATGTTTCGCTGTAAAAGTGATTTTCCATTGACGAGGGCCAGGGCCTTGGGATGATGATCGGTCCACGGCTTGAAACGCGTGCCCAGTCCCGCCGAAAAGATCATCGCCTTCATGCGTTCTTTGGTAATTCGTTCACCCAATTCTTGGAATCCTGTACGAGGTGACGCAGTTCAACCTTGACCTTGAATTTATTGCGCAGGTGACGGGCTAAGGCATCGGCGGCATAAACGCTGCGGTGTTGCCCGCCCGTACATCCAAAACTCACCATCAGGCTTTCAAATCCGCGCTTGATATACTCCTCTACTGTTATATCTACCAGATCATAGACGCTGTTCAAAAAATCGGGCATCAGGGTCTGCTGTTCCAGAAAATCCTTCACGGGTTTGTCTCTTCCTGTTTGGGTTTTCATTTCTTCGACGCGACCGGGATTCACGATACCTCGACAATCGAACACGAATCCTCCGCCGTTCGAGCTGGAGTCTTTTGGCGCTTCTCCGCGGTAGGAGAAGCTGCAGATCTTAACGACCAGTGGGGTAGATTCAGTGGCTTGGGTGGGCGTGAATTGTTGTACGATCTCGTCCGAAATGCAGAGGTTCAGCACCTTTATGAATTCCGGCAGGGCGATGCCAACGGTTTGCTTGGACAGATAGGTTTTCAAATTGGATAGCGCCAGCGGGATGCTGGTCAAGAAATGGGCTTTTCGTCCGAAGAGTCCCCGGAACCCATACGCCCCCAGCACTTGCAGGAGGCGGATCAGCACATAACCGTTGTATTGGCTACGGAAGACGTTGCGGTTGACCGGTGTGCCGATCTCTTTATCTAGTGCATCCAGATAATCATTCAGTAGTTTGTCTTTCCACTCGGCCGAGAGATTAGCTTTCGCTTGCCAAAGGAGGGAGGCGAGGTCATATTGAGGTGCGCCTTTCATACCACCTTGGTAGTCGATAAAATAGACTTGATCGTCCTTCACCAAAACGTTTCGGCTTTGAAAATCGCGAAACAGAAAGTATTTGTATTCGGTGTGGGTGAGGTAATTGCTCAGGGCATCGAAATCATCGATTAGTTTTTGTTTGTCGTAAGGTTTTCGAAGGGTATCGAGGAAGTAATACTTGAAGTAGAGCAGGTCGGCCAAGATGGCTTGTTTGCCGAATTCCTGGTTGGTCAGGCAGCGGCTGTAGTCGAGTCCCTGATCGGCCTGAACCTGTAAGCGGGCAAGGGACTGCACCGTTTTCTGAAAAAGTGAATACACTTGTTCCGTTTCGCCTTCTTTTTCCAGTACACTCAGCAGTGATTCGTCGCCCAGGTCTGATTGCAGGTAACAATGTTTATCCGCCGAGAAAAAAAGAAACGCTGGAACCGGCAGGCTTTTCTTATTGAAATGTTCCGTGAAATATTGGAAGGTCTCGTTTTCGCGGACGTTTTCGCCGTAGGTGCCGATCACGGTCCCTTTAGCGCCATGCAGCCGAAAATATCGACGTTCGCTGCCGCTTTCCGGAAGCAGGTCAATGGCCGTAGGTTCCGCGCCCGACCATTCTTTGTATAACTGGCTGACCGCCTGCGTCATGGGGTGCATGCCACAAATGTAGCAGACATCCCTCATTCCTGATCGCTTTTCCATGAACAGTTGTTCGTTTTAAGTAATTTTGGCCGTCTTTTATGAATTCAACAACCACCAAGGTCCGACTCATCACCGCTGCCAGCTTGTTCGACGGCC